>Ga0105247_10000222_pt1 | contig 54538 bp, 40 predicted proteins | sample KBSS24metaG_FD_81519 | JGI IMG/M metagenome (GOLD analysis project Ga0105247, IMG submission 81519) | Switchgrass rhizosphere microbial communities from Kellogg Biological Station, Michigan, USA - KBS S2-4 metaG | ecosystem: Host-associated > Plants > Roots > Rhizosphere > Soil | place... | reverse complement strand
GTGCGTCAGATACTCAAGAGCTGTTCGAGCGGCACCGTAGGATCCAGTAGGCGCACGCACCAGCGAAGGAGGTCTTCTTCCATGGCCTCTGCCAGTCGCGCTTCTGCCCAGGTCGGCAGAGACCCAAAACGGTGCTCGAGAAGCCGGTGCAGCAGTCGAGCCTCACCCACGAGGATTTCCTGGCGTCGCAACCGCCAGCTCGCGAATCGCGAGAAATCTTGCCGCAACGATGCATATTTCGGATCCGTGAGCCATTCGCTCAGGCTCAGGAGCACCCGTTCCATGTCTGCCGTTGTGCGAGAGTACTCGAGACGAAACAGTGCCGCGACCAGGTTGGGTTTGCTGTTCAAACTCTCGAGGGGATAATTTCCCGCTGATATGACGAGGTGTCGTTGAGCAGGCTGCAGAGCCTGTAACCCTTCAGGTGCATTGGTGAGTAGCTCCGCGAGATCGGTCGCAGCGTTCCATGCCTTTGCGCCGTTGCAGACGACAATCGGCAAAACAGGTGGAAGCTTGCCGTCCGGAGAGACCTGCTTTTGTCGCTGCAGATCGCGCAATAGCAAGCTCACGTACACGTGCATGCGCAGCGCGATCCACTCATCGGATCTCGACTGAAATTCCAACAGCAAGTACACGTACAGCCATTGGTCGGCTAAACGGACCTTCCAGGCCATGTCCTCGTAGCGAGCATCTCCGGTGTAGCTTCCGGTCACGCGTTGCAGGGTGTCTAAACGCAAAGTGCTGGGTCGGACAACGGGTACGAAGTCAACCAACAGGTCGCGAATCAACTCAGGGTGAGAAAATAGTAGTTTGTAGTGACTGTTGTGGTTCGCTGCCATGGTGTCCCCAGATTGTCCGTCAGGGCGCATCGAAGTTCCGCATTCCAATGCGGAATCGAGCTGAAATCAATATGTTTGTTTGGTATTTTTCGTCATGTTGAGAACAACCTAGGCGTATGCAAACACACGGGGACGAACACGTTCAGCGGCGCCGTGGAATGTGCTAAAGGTTTACGACGTCGCGAGCACCGTCACAGAGATACCCACGGACATGCCGCGCAGCCCCGGGCTCCGTGGTGGACTTCATCCGCGCCGCTTGCCGCATATTGAGCCCAAACAAGCCCTTTATTCCCCTTGTAAGCCTCTGGACGCACGGCATTATTTGCAGCGGCTTTTGCGTTGTTTTTTTCTCGACAAGAGGGTAACGTATATGTTACCTATGAAAGCATGATCGAGCTGGTCGCGTACCAGCAGGCCGATGGAACGGCGCCCTTCGAGACATGGCTGGCCGATCTCGACCGGCAGGCCGCTGCCAAGGTCCGCGTCGTTTTGCTGCGCATGCAGGAAGGCAACTTCGGGGATGTGAAGCCGGTTGGCGGCGGTGTTTCCGAACGGCGGATCGACTGGGGGCCGGGCTACCGGCTGTACTTCGCCCAGGACGGCGACCGGCTTGTCCTGCTGCTAGGCGGCGGTACGAAGAGGCGGCAGCAACGCGACATCGCGGATGCGCAGGGCCGCTGGGCCGACTACAAACAGCGCAAAGGAGCGTAACACCATGAGCAAGGCACCTCTCACCCGTCCCGTCGATGAAATCTTCGAGGACCGCGTCCGACGCGAACCAGCGTTTGCGACCTCCCTTCTGGAGGAAGCCGCGCAGTGCTTGTTGAATGGGGAGATTTCCGTGGCTCGCGGCTTGGTGCGCGACGTCATCAAAGGCTCCATCGGTTATGCCGAGCTCAGCCGCCGTACCGGCACGCCCGAGAAGAGCCTGACGCGGATGTTCGGGCCGAACGGCAATCCCACAGCAGAAAATCTCTGCAACGTGTTTGTCCACCTCCAACGCCTGGGCGGTGTCCGGCTTGAGGTCCGCTCTGTTCCGGCACCGCGCAAGCGACCGGGGCGACGCACACTGAGCGCCCCGCGACACGTCGCCCGGCCCCGGACTCAGGAGAAGAAAACAGAGCTTAGCCCCGGGCGGTCGTGATCTTCTAGTGCGCTCATGCGTAAACGCCCATCATCGCGGCTCCTTGTAATCGACCCTTCCGGTAAAGTCCTGCTATTCCGGTTCGTGTATGACCGCGGCCTCTTGGAGGGGGAGAGCTTTTGGGCAACACCGGGTGGTGCTCTTGATGCGAACGAGACTTTCGAGCAGGCCGCCATCCGCGAGCTCAGGGAGGAAACAGGAGTCGAAGTGTCTGACGTCGGCCCTCAAGCCTTTCGACGGGAGTTCGTATTGCAACTGCCAGACGGTGAGCGCGTCGCCGCTGATGAGCGCTACTTCGTAATCGCAGTGAGCGACGTGTCCGTCAGCCGTGATGGTTGGACTGCGCTAGAGCGCGAAACGATGAGGGACGTCAAGTGGTGGTCTGTCGCAGAACTCGAGCAAACAGCTGACACTGTTTGGCCGAGCGATTTGGCCATGCTGCTCCAGTCGATCTTGTCACCCCCAATGGGAAGCTGAGCCAATCCGGCGGATCTACCCGAAAAACAGCTGCAGCCGAGGCGATTTTGGCCCTTGAAATTGGAGTCGCACCCCACCAAGAGGGCTTACCTAGGACGTAAGCGATCGGACCGCATCTATGACACCCGTCATTCGAGCTGCTTTGATAGCGATTGTCGCGGCCGCGACCGTGTCCGGAATGGTCACTGCCGTTCGCTGGGCAAAGCGTGGTGCTCCGGGCGCTGTCGGAACGGTGATGCTGGCGCTGAACTCAATACTTGTCGGCAAGCCACCTTCAGACCACCACATTGAACAGCTCAGAGAAGACAAAGGAAAGAAAGGCGATGAGTCTAGTGGCCCCCCTGCGACCTGACCAGGACGCGCGGCAAGCCCCGTCCTTTAGGGCGTACATGGACGCCCCCACTTTGCCAAGCGTTCAGGGGCTTTGATGGTCTGACAGGTATAGGTTGCACCCGTACATTCGGACTTTTGCGCGAGAGGGCCTCGCTGTCCCTGATGGGTTTCGCTGGTCGGCTCCATACCATTACCGAAGCGATTCAGGAGCAACTCCGTGCTGCCTGAAGAGCGCCGTAGGAATCCCGCGTCTTTAGGCACGGGAGGATGTCAAAGCTCGTCGGTCTTGCACTAAAGGCCGGCGTCTCGATGAACAAACCGGCCACTGAAGCCGCGGAATCGACTGGAGTCATTTGACGGCGCCCGCAATGGCATCGGCGTAAGCCGCTGCTTGTTGTTCGGTCCGGACGGCTCCGTTCGCCGCCCGAGCCCTTGCGGGATCGCCAAGGTAGCCAAGAGGCGTTACCTCTTTGGCATGGTCGTACCCCTGGCGCCATGTCGCGACGTCCGCCGATGTCAGATCCGTTGGTTTGAGCGACGGCACGATCTCCTTACGCACAAGGCCTGGGGCAATGCTGAGCAGCATTGACGTCTCAGCTTCCCCGGCGTGCAGATCCGGGTGAGCAGGCGCAGTCTCCACGGGAAAATCCACGAGGATGAAGCCAGGCTCCCCAACCTTGAGTCCAACGCGATCGGCCAGTGGCCTTGGCACGACGTAGTGAACCTTCATGTTCGAGGCACCATTCGCGCGTCGGACCGCGTCGACGATCGCGCGGCTATGGGCCGCATCGTAATGGCCGGTGATGCAGAACACTTTCCCGAACCCCGCCTTCGCCAGACTGCGGAAGACGTCCGTCATCAATTCCGTCATCACCTCGGGACGAATGTCGATCGAGCCCGGAAACGATCCCGTTACGTGATTCACGCCCCAGTAATAGGCGGGCACGATGACGCTGTTGATCTTCTTTCCCGTGAGCCTTCGCTGCACCTGCAGCAGTTGCGCTGATGGAACGTACACGTCCGTCGCAAGGGGCAGATGCGGACCGTGCTCTTCGATCGCACCAATTGCCCAAAGTGCCACGGCTCCGCTACGTGCCGCCTTCTCCACTTCGACATACGTCATCTCCGCCATGGTCCCCGCGAACACCGCAGGAGCAGACTCGGCGGAAGCTGGACCCGCTACGCACTCGACAAGACAGAGCATCAAGGCCAGTTTCCATTGGTGTCCCATGAACAAGACTCCTTCCGTTCACGCAAGCGCACGGCAGCTATAGCGCCACATAACCGAGCTTCCCGTCTCTCTCCCTTTTGCAGGAGAATGCCTTGGCTGTAGCGACGGAGGACCGATGGCCACGAAAGGGATTTCAGTTGCGTTGGTCGGAGGAGGAATCGGAGGCCTCGCCGCCGCGCTATCGCTCTTGCGGGTTGGGGTCGATGCCCATGTGTACGAACAAGCTGGAGCCCTGACTGAGGTAGGCGCAGGCGTCCAGATCAGCCCTAACGCGTCCCGTATATTGCATCGACTGGGACTCGCAGACGCGCTCGCACGCACGGGCGTGAAAGCCTGCGCATTGCTTCAGCGCCGTTGGCAAGACGGCCGAACGCTCGTCCGCGCACCTGCCGCGGAGGTCATGGAGGCTGCGTTCGGAGCGCCTCACTATCAGATTCACCGCGCGGACCTGTTGGATGCCCTCGCACAGGCCTTGCCGGCGACGAATCTCCATCTGGGACACCGGTTCACGACCCTAGTCGAATATGGCAGCCATGTAGAAGCCGAATTCGAGAATGGCAGACGCATCGAAGTTGACGCGCTAGTGGGCGCCGATGGCATCCACTCCGCCGTACGCCGTGTCGTGTTGGGTCGGGAGAACCCTCGCTTCACGGGTTGCGCTGCCTATCGTGGTCTCGTTCGCGCCGATCGCCTGGCGCATCTTGAGCTGGAACCCGCAGTACAGCTGTTTATGGGACCCGGCAAACACTTTGTGCACTACTTCGTGCGGCGTCGGGAGCTGCTCAATTTTGTTGCCATCGTTGATCAGGACACCTGGATCCGCGAGTCATGGACGGATCGCGGCGAAGTGGCCGACGCCGTCGCCGCGTTCGAAGGCTGGCACCCACAGGTGCGCGAAATCCTCCGGGCCGTCGATGAGACTTTCATATGGGCGCTCTTCGACCGCGCGCCGATGCCGCACTGGTCCGTTGGCCGCGTCACGCTTCTGGGAGATGCCTGCCACGCAATGCTACCGTTCATGGGACAAGGCGCAGCTCAATCCATCGAGGACGGCGCGACACTAGCTGCGTGCCTCTCGCACGCCGATGCCATACACATTCCCGAGGCGCTGCAGCGATACGAACGTGTGCGTCTACCGAGAGCCTCGCATGTTCAGAGTTTGTCCGAAATCAACAAGCAGCGCTTCCATCTACCCGACGGACCGGCCCAAGTGGAGCGCGATGCGCAGATTGCGCGCGGGACGACGGATTGGTCGCTCAAAGCCGTTGCATGGCTCTATGGCCATGACGCCGGAATTCTCGACCCGTGAACTTTCTCGAGTGCGCCGGCACTCGTCACGGACGTCGTTACATCCTCAATCTCTTGAAAAGTGCGGCCGCCAGTCCGGAAGCCCGGCGCGCCAAAACACGAAGGCCCACATGTCCGCTAACATCGCATCATTCTGCGTCTTCGTGGACCCGATGCCGTGCCCGGCTTCCGCGTCGACGCGGAGTAAGACCGGGCGTGTCATTCCCGATGCCTGCAACGCGGCGGTAAATTTCGCCGGCTCCCATGGCGCGGTGCGCGGATCGTTTAGGCCGGTCGTGATCAGCACTGGCGGATATTGAACGCCGGAGCGCAGATGTTGAATCGTGTCCATTTCGTAGATGTTCTTGAAACCCTGCTCATTCTTGATCGTTCCGAACTCCGGAACGTTCAGCGGTCCGCTGGGTTGCGCCTCAGAGCGAAGCATATTGGCAGCGGGCACGAGATCGATGAGGCCCGCGAACAGGTCGGGCCGCTCTGTAAAGGCGCGTCCCAGCGTGACGCCGCCTGCTGAGCCGCCGAAGATGAAAAGTTTGTCTTTCGTCGTGACTCCGCGAGCGATGAGATCTTCGCCGCAGGCGATGAGATCGCGCCAGCTATGAAACTTGTTTGCGTCCTTTCCGGCAAGGCGCCACGCCTCGCCGAACTCGCCTCCGCCGCGTACATGACACCAGGCGAAACTGCCGCCCGCCTCCAAGAAACTCGCCGAACGCTGGCTGAAATCGGCAAGCTCAGAAGCTCCGTAAGCGCCATAGGACTGGATAACAACGATCTGTGGTCCCTTGGCGTTCTTTGGGCGCACCAACGTGTCGGAAACCATCACCCCGTCTTCCGCTTTGGCTTCCAGATCGCTGGTTTCGTAACGGCCGGAGTCGTAGTCCGGTGGCGTTAGACCAATTTTGAGATCTGAGAAGCTTTTCTTATCTGGATCGTAGCTGAATGTTATCGGTGGAAGGACGAAGCTTTGAAGTTGGATTGTGATGCCAGGCCGACGCGGATCGGTGAAGGCTTCCGCGACATGGCCTTTGAACGGGAGGGTGATCTCTTCCACACTTGCCGCACCATCGGCACGGCGCAGCAGAAGGGAATAGGCGCCGCGGCGCGCCAGCACATAAAGCGCGTCCGATGCGCCGTGGATGGACTCGATCACCCCATTGTTGAGCGCGGGCACCAGAACCTTTGCGGTCGCGAGCGGCTGACCGGCCTTCACGCTGAGAACCTGATAGGTCGGCGCATTCTTGTGCGATAGCAGATAGATCGTGTCGCCCACAGTGTCTTGCGCCGTCACCTCATCGTCGCGCGTCACAAATGGTTTCCAAGTCACATGCGGATTGTTCACCTCGGAGGTAGGCGTGAGCCAGAGGGCCAACTCGTTCTGGACACCGTTGTACGAGACCGCCATCGCGATAGGCGCGCCGGGCGAGATGGCCAGCGCGGGGGTGTCATCGGGCGTTAAGTGCGGACCGCGTCCTACGGTCGAACCAAGAATCGCGACCGGCTCGGATTTAAGGTCCCAGGCATCGAGTACCGTGTTGCGGTACAGCTCGGCGTCCGGTTCGCCGGGAACTGGTTTTTTCAGCCGCGTGACGTAAAGCGTTTTCGAGTCATCGCTCCAGGTAACGAAGCCGGGGTTCGCGCGATCGAGCGGACCCGCGATCTGTCTTCCGGTTTCTGAGTCATAAACGAAGACCGATGCCGCTTCCGAACCGCCTTCCGATATGCCCGCGGCCACCTTGCTGCCGTCCGGCGAGACGAAAAAATAGTTGATCGCATACGGGCTGCCGCCGTGGGCCGCGCGCAAGCCTGCAACATCTATCATTTTTCGCTTGCGCGTCTTGCCTCTCACGATGAGATCGAAATTGTCCGAACCCGGCGTGCGCTCTTCGTAGACGGCGTGGCCGGCATAGTTCACATAGCCGCGGGTGAGCCCGAAGCTGCCCGTGAAGGCCGCGATTTTCGCTTCGAGCGGGGCGCGACGCGGGATCGCATCCAATATGGAGCGTGTGTATTCACCTTGCGCCCTGATCCACTCGAGGGTCGATGAATCGAGCGCCTCCATGTAGCGGTAGTTATCCGTAACCTTCTTGCCCCAAAACGTTTCCGTCACGGGCTTCAACGGTGCCGGATTGGGTCGTGAAGGTGCCGCGCCCAAAGGCGCTAGCGGATCATCGGTCGTCGATGCGGCGGCGGCCGCCCAGAAAAATCCCAGAAGCGCCATCAGAGCGCCTTGCGTTATGGCTCTCATATCGTTCGTCCTTGGACTGCCTCGCCTGTTAATACATCGTAGCGAAGCGCACTGGGGTGACGGTTCTTCTATCTGCGGACGGCCGCCTTGGCAGCGGCCTTAGCAGCCCATGGCGGCCTCAAGCTACGGACGAACGGCCGTTGCGCCCGCCCCTTCGGAGGCGGACGGGCGCCCGCGCCGGCAGGTCTACGGTCCGCGTCGTGCTGCCTCGATCGTGGCGATGTCGATCTTTTTCATTTTCATCATCGCGTCGAACGCGCGCTTCGCAGCCTTACGATCAGAATCGGTCGTTGCGTCCAGCAATGCGCGTGGGGTGATCTGCCAGGACACGCCCCATTTGTCCTTGCACCACCCGCATTGGCTCTCGGCGCCGCCATTGCCGACGATGGCATTCCAGTAGCGATCGGTCTCGGCCTGGTCCTCGGTGATGATCAGAAACGAAAAGGCTTCGTTGTGCTTGAACATGGGGCCGCCATTCAGGCCGAGGCAGGGCACACCCACCACCGTAAACTCGACCGTGAGCACCTGCCCCTGTTTGCCGTCCGGGTAATCGCCGGGGGCCTTGTGAACCGCTGTAACGGCACTGTTCGGAAAAGTGCGGGCGTAGAAACTGGCCGCTTCTTCCGCTGCGCCGTCATACCAAAGACAAATCACGTTCTTGGCCAAGGTAGTTCTCCATTTATTCGCCAGTTGAGTGAACTTACCAAGGACGGGCGAGCAACCTGCATTCCGACAGGAATGAAGAATTAAGAAGAGGAATAGGAGTGGACTCGGTCGCGGGTGCGGAGTGCGCCACTCGTATGCCGGGCTGCCGGCCGTGCGTCAGTCCGGCTTGCGGGACATACCCTGCGGCTTCTGCGCGATCTTCGCGCGCTTGGCTTTCAGTTGCGCATGCCAGCCGGTGATGCGGTAGCCGCCAATCATTCCGGCCAGCAGTGCTATCAGCGCCACGCTGCTGTCATCGAGTTGGAAGGCACGCAGGTGCTGTGCGAAAGCATCCGCGAACGAAAAAACGTTCATCATCAAAATAGCCCCCGTTTGGCTGACATGGAACATAACAAACCCAGGAGCCGTTCTGGGAGTCGCCACGGAGCGACGTCGAGCTTTTTTGTTCAATTTTTCGACACGGGTCGCGCATTTTGGCGCGGCCAAGGTTCTGGCCGCGTTACCCGCGCTGCCCGCGGGCCGGCCACTCGGCGCATGCCGCCGCTCGGCGCGTGCGTGGGACCCTTCCCTCCCTTTCCTCACGCCAAGCTAACGCAGCGAAGCGTACCTTGCCCGTCCATTGCTAGACCGCCGCAATGCGGCGCGGTGAATGTCATGGACATCGTTTTCATCCTGATCATCGTGGCCCTCTACGCCGGCACCCACTGGCTCATCTGGGCGCTGTCGCGTCTCGGAGGTGTGGAATGAGCGTCCTATACGGCCTCAGCCTCCTTCTCACCATCGGACTCTTCGTCTACCTGCTCTACGCGATGTTCAAACCGGAGAAGTTCTGATGGCTCCCGGACCAATTGCTTTCATCGTCGTGTTCTTTCTGCTGCTGTTGGTCAGCGTAAAGCCGTTTGGGCTCTACATCGCCAACGTGATGGAAGGGCGCCCGATCTGGCCCCTTCGCTTCGGCGCACGTTTCGAAGGACTCATCTACAGGCTTTGCGGCATCGATCCTGCGGCACAAATGGGCTGGAAGAAGTACACGGTCGCACTGATTGTCTTCAATGCGATCGGCGCGCTCGCCGTGTACGCCCTGCAACGCCTGCAGGTCTGGCTGCCCTTCAACCCTCAGCAACTGCCCAACGTATCGCCGGACTCGTCGTTCAACACTGCCGTGAGCTTCGTCACCAATACGAACTGGCAGGGTTACTCCGGTGAGGCCACGATGAGCTATCTGACACAGATGGCTGGCCTCGCGGTGCAGAACTTCATGTCCGCTGCGTCGGGTATCGTCGTGGCCATCGCACTCATTCGCGGTTTCGCGCGCCATAGCGCGAGCACCATCGGCAATGTGTGGGCCGATCTCACGCGCTCGACACTCTATATCCTGATGCCCCTCTCGGTGGTACTTGCACTGTTGCTGGTGGGGCAGGGTGTAGTACAGAACTTCAGCGCCTACAAAGACGTGACGACCATCGAGACAACTCAGAAACAGACCTTACCGATGGGACCCATGGCATCGCAGGAAGCCATCAAGGAACTCGGGACGAATGGTGGTGGATTCGCCAACGCGAATTCCTCGCATCCCTACGAGAATCCGACGGCGATTTCGAATTTCCTGGAAATGTTCGCAATCCTGCTGATTCCCATGGCACTGACGTACACGTTTGGGCACATGGCAGGTGATACCCGGCAGGGTTGGGCGGTCTTCGCCGCAATGGCCATCCTCTTCGTGCCCCTGTTGGTCACCACGGTACACAGCGAACAGCAAGGTAATCCGCTGCTCGCCAGGCTGGGTGTCGATCAGACGGCCAGCGCAACCCAGCCCGGCGGCAACATGGAGGGTAAGGAGTCGCGCTTCGGTATTGCAGCTTCCGGGCTATTCGCGACCATTACCACCGTGACTTCGTGCGGTGCCGTGAATTCGATGCACGACTCGTTTACGCCGCTCGGTGGCTTCGTGCCGCTGTTCAACATGCAGCTGGGGGAAGTCGTGTTCGGAGGTGTCGGCACAGGCCTGTACTCCATGCTTATCTTTGCCATCGTGGGCGTCTTCATCGCCGGGCTGATGATAGGGCGCACGCCCGAGTACCTGGGCAAGAAAATCGAGGCCTTCGAAATCAAGATGAGCTCCATAGCCATCCTGGTCATGCCATTCATAGTGTTGACCGGGACTGCCGTGGCAGTCAGCGTTGCCGCGGGGAAAGCCGGTGTGGCCAATCCCGGCGCACACGGATTCTCCGAAATCCTGTACGCGTTCTCCTCCGCGGGTAACAACAACGGCAGCGCATTCGCGGGACTGTCCGCCAACACTCCCTTCTACAACATCGCTCTGGGCCTGGTGATGTGGCTGGGTCGGTACTGGCCGATCGTAGCGGTACTGGCGATCGCAGGCTCGCTCGCCGCGAAGAAAAGAGTGCCGGTAACGGCCGGCACGATGCTCACATACGGCCCGACTTTCGTGATTCTGCTCGTTGGCACGGTGTTGCTCGTCGGCGCGCTGACTTTCGTGCCGGCACTGGCTCTCGGGCCGATCGTCGAGCACCTGACACTCCGGGGTGGCTAAATGGTTGGAATGACTCCCGAATACGGCACAACAGATGCGGCGCCGGCGAGCGGGCCGCAGCCAGTCGCCCCCCGCGAGGCGAGCGGGCCGCAACAGGCCATTCCCCCCATGCCGCGCCGCAAGCTGTCGATGTTCGATCGCGCGTTGTTGGCTCCGGCGCTCGTGGATGCGCTCCGCAAACTCGATCCCCGCGTGCAGTGGCGCAACCCGGTGATGTTCGTCGTCTACATCGGCAGCATCCTGACCACCGGCTTGTGGATTCAGGCATTGGGCGGGGCCGGCGAAGCGCCGCCGTGGTTCATCTTCAACGTCGCGATCTGGTTGTGGTTCACCGTACTGTTTGCCAACTTCGCCGAGGCGCTGGCGGAAGGCCGCAGCAAGGCACAGGCTGCCGCCCTTCGCGGCCTGAAACAGACCGTGTTCGCCAAAAAGCTCGCATCCGCGGCGGATCGCTCACGTCACAGCCCGGTCAGAGCCGATCAGCTTCGTAGGGGCGACGTCGTCCTGGTCGAAACGGGCGACTACATTCCGGCGGACGGCGAGGTCATCGAAGGCGCCGCGTCCGTGGACGAGAGCGCCATCACAGGCGAGTCCGCGCCCGTGATCCGGGAGTCCGGAGGCGATTTTGCCTCGGTGACCGGTGGCACGCGGGTGCTGTCGGACTGGATTGTCGTCAGTGTGACGGTCAATCCGGGCGAGACGTTCATCGACCGTATGATCGCGATGGTCGAGAACGCCAAGCGCCAGAAGACTCCGAACGAGATTGCGCTGACCATACTGCTGGTCGCGCTGACACTGGTTTTCCTGTTCGCCACGGCGACTTTGTTGCCATTCTCTCTCTATGGCGTGGAGGTAGCGAAGCTCGGCACGCCTATTACCATTACATCGCTGATCGCTCTGTTGGTATGTCTCATCCCGACGACCATCGGCGGGCTGCTGTCGGCGATCGGTGTGGCTGGGATGAGCCGCATGATGCAGGCGAACGTCATTGCAACATCGGGACGTGCTGTCGAGGCGGCCGGAGATGTTGACGTGCTCCTGCTCGACAAGACGGGCACGATCACGTTGGGAAACCGGCAAGCCGCTGCATTCGTACCAGCACCGGGCGTATCCGAAGAGGAGTTGGCGGACGCAGCGCAACTCGCATCGCTGTCCGATGAGACACCTGAGGGACGCAGCATCGTCGTGCTGGCGAAGCAGCGCTTCAAATTGCGGGAGCGCGATATTGGCGCACTCTCCGCAACGTTCGTGCCGTTCTCCGCGCATACCCGTATGAGCGGAGTAAACATCGGCGAGCGCCAGGTTCGAAAGGGCGCCGCGGACGCCATTCAGAAACACGTGGAAAGCCTCGGGAAGGTATTCCCGAAGGCTATCCTGACCACCGTCCAGGAAGTGGCGCGACGTGGCAGTACGCCTCTCCTTGTGAGTGACGGCTCGCGTGTTCTGGGCGTGATCGAGCTCAAAGACATCGTGAAGGGAAGTATCAAGGAGCGCTTCGGGGAGCTGCGCCGGATGGGTATCAAGACCATCATGATCACGGGCGACAACCCATTGACCGCTGCTGCGATTGCGGCCGAAGCAGGCGTGGACGATTTCCTGGCTGAAGCGACTCCCGAAGCGAAATTGAGTCTCATCCGCTCGCACCAGGCCGAAGGGCGCCTGGTGGCGATGACCGGCGACGGTACGAACGACGCGCCGGCCCTCGCTCAGGCCGATGTGGCCGTCGCCATGAATACCGGCACGCAGGCGGCTAAAGAGGCCGGCAACATGGTGGATCTCGACTCAAACCCCACCAAGCTCATCGAGGTGGTGGAAACCGGCAAACAGATGCTGATGACCCGTGGGTCATTGACCACCTTCAGCATCGCGAACGACATCGCCAAGTACTTCGCGATCATCCCAGCCGCATTCGCCAGCACCTATCCGCAGCTGAACGCGCTCAATGTCATGGGACTCGCCAGCCCGTCCTCCGCAATTCTGTCGGCTGTCATCTTCAATGCACTGATCATCGTGTTCCTCATCCCGCTCGCCCTGAAGGGTGTGAAGTACAGGCCGCTGGGAGCTGCGGTGCTGCTGCGGCGCAACCTGCTCGTCTATGGCCTCGGCGGCATCATCATTCCGTTCGCAGGGATCAAGCTGATCGACGTCGGCCTCGTGCTCGCGCACCTGGCATGACTCAGAAGCGTGATCCACTTGCGGTAAAGAGTAAGGTTCCCATGAATACCATCATCCGGCCGGCCATCACTCTGTTCCTCATCATGACCCTGCTGACAGGCGTCATTTATCCCTTTACGGTGACAGGTATCGCGCAACTGCTATTTCCCGATCAAGCCGCCGGTAGCCTGGTGACAGTAAGCGGGCAGCCCGTGGGGTCGCGCATCATCGGCCAGAGCTTCAGTGACTCAAAGTATTTCTGGAGCCGGCCTTCGGCGACATCACCCCAGCCGTACAATGCGCTCGCCTCAAGCGGCTCCAACCAGGGACCCCTGAATCCTGCGTTGACCGATGCGGTCAAAACTCGCATCGAGGCGTTGAAAGCTGCGGACCCCACCAACACATTGCCGGTGCCGGTGGATCTCGTGACCGCTTCGGGCAGCGGTCTGGACCCCGAGATCAGCATTGCCGCTGCGAACTACCAGGCCGGCCGCGTCGCGCGTGCCCGGGGATTTGCGCCCGCAGAGGTGCAGGCATTGATCGACTCGCAAGCGAAGGGTAGGTTGTTTGGCCTGGTGGGAGAACCACGCGTCAATGTACTACAGCTGAATCTCGCGCTAGACACATTGAAAACCAAATCTAGATGATCGATAACAGGCCGGACCCTGACCAACTTCTCGCTCACGTTCAGGCCGAAGAGGCCCGCGCCAAGCGCGGGCGTCTGCGCATATTCTTTGGAGCGTCCGCCGGTGTAGGTAAGACCTACGCCATGCTCGAAGCGGCACACAACGCGCGCGCCGCAGCCAGTGCCGATGTAGTAGTCGGCTATGTCGAGCCGCACGGCCGTGTCGAAACAGAGCGCCTGCTCGAGGGCCTGGAGCGACTCCCGACCCTGCCTGTCAAATATCGCGGCATCGTGCGCCACGAGCTCGATCTCGACGCGGCACTCGCACGCCGTCCGGGCATTCTGCTCGTCGACGAGCTTGCTCACTCAAATCTGGTCGGGGGTGAGCCACCCCCGCGTCACCCTAAGCGTTGGCAGGATATCGAGGAGCTGCTCGAGGCCGGCATCACTGTGTGGACGACGGTCAACGTCCAACACCTTGAAAGCCTGAACGACCTGGTTGCGCAGATCACCGGAATTCGCCAGCGCGAAACACTGCCGGACCGCGTCTTTGACGAGGCCGATGAGATCGAGCTCATCGATCTGCCGCCCGACGATCTGCTTGCACGGCTGCACGCCGGCAAGGTTTATGTAGCAGACGAGGTTGCAACGGCGGTCGAGCGGTTCTTCCGCACACCCAACCTCATGGCGCTGCGCGAGCTGGCATTGCGCCGGGTGGCCGACCGCGTAGAGGCCGCTGCCCGGGCCTTACCTGCGAATCGCGGCCGTGGACGGCTCGCTGCTGACCGCGTCCTGGTGGCCATTGGGCCTGACGAACAGGCGGAACAGCTCGTCAGGGCGGGCAAGCGCATTGCTGATGCACTCGACGCTGGCTGGAGCGTCGTGTATGTCGAAACACCGGCGCTTCTGCGCCTCTCCGCTGCGGAGCGTGATCGGCGCATCGATCTGTTGAGACTCGCCGAGTCCCTGGGCGCAGAGACCGTGACACTCGACGGTCCCTCCGCCGCAGCCACCCTCATCGAATACGCGCGGACACGCAGGGCCACGCGAGTGATCGTGGGATCTCCGAAGAGCAAGGGCTGGCGGTCCTGGTTCCAGTCTTCGACTCCGGTTCAACTCATCAAGCATGGGCAAGGCTTCGATGTGATTACGATCGCACCGTCCGACCAGGCTGCACCGCGCCGCAGTCCCAGCTCGATCGACGGGCTGATGGGCGCTGCCCAGCCGATCCGGTGGGATCGATACGCGTGGGCGGTATTCACAACCGCCGTGTGTACCGCCATTGCCTTCGGACTATATCCGCGCTTCGAGCTTTCGAATCTCGTCATGCTGTACCTGCTGGGCGTCACGATTGCAGGCTTGCGCCTGGGGCGTGGACCGTCTCTGTTGACATCGCTCTTGAACGTGGCGGCGTTCGATTTCTTCTTCGTGCCACCGCGATTCACGTTCGCGATCGCTGACGTCCAGTATCTCGTGACCTTCGCCGTGATGTTGATCATCGCCCTCGTGATTGCCAACCTCATGGCGAGCATCCGGCAGCAAACCAGAGTTGCAGGGGCACGCGAGCGCCGCACGGCGCTGCTCTATGCCATGAGCCGCGAGCTGGCGGCCACTCGCGGACTCTCGAGCCTGGCGCGTGTTGCCGTCAATCACGTCGCTGAGGTCTTTCAGTGCGAGGCTGTGATTCTGTTGCCGGACGCTACCGGCAAGTTGCAATATCCCCGTGATCCTCACCTCGACGTCTCCTTTCGGCGCGCGGATCTTGCAGTCGCCCAGTGGGTGGTCGATCACGGCCAGCGTGCAGGACTGGGCTCGGACACACTGGCTGCCGCGCCAGGCTTATATCTGCCGCTTGGCGACGAGCGCCAGAGACTCGGAGTTCTGGCCGTCTTGCCCGAGAATCAGCGCCGGGTCCTGTTGCCTGAGCAGCGCCACCTGCTCGAGACTTTTGCCGGGCAGATTGGTATCGCTCTGGAGCGGGCGCGCCTGGCGGAGGCAGCGGAGGCGGCCAGTCTCGATGCCGAGCGGGAAAGTTTGCGCAATACATTGCTTGCATCCATCTCGCACGACCTGCGGACTCCGCTTGCGGTAATGGCTGGAGCGGGCAGCACGCTTGCCGACCGTGGAGCGACACTTGATGAGCAAACCCGGGTTTCGCTCGCGCGGTCCATCGAGAACAAGGCGCGCGAGATGTCGGATCTCGTTTCCAACGTCCTCGATCTGATGCGCTTCGAGTCAGGACAGGTCGTTCTACGGACTGATTGGGAGGCGCTGGACGATCTCGTCGGTACAGCATTGCATGGCGTCGAGCAGCAACTCGCAAGGCATGTTGTCGATCTGCGGCTGCCGGCGGATCTGCCGCCGGTGCTGGTCGACGCCAAGCTGATCGTCCAGGTATTCGCGAACCTGTTCAACAACATAGGCAAATACACCCCCGCCGGGACGCACGTGTCTGTTTCTGCAGCGGCCGACGGCAAGGCTGTCCGTGTCATGGTGGAGGACAATGGCCCAGGGCTGCCGCCGGGTGATCCCGCTCGCCTGTTCGACAAGTTTCAGCGCGGCGACGAAGAGGGCGCGATTGTTGGGGTGGGACTGGGGCTGGCGATCTGTCAGGCCATCATACAAGCCCATGGCGGCGAGATCGAAGCTCACCGGCGCGAGCCCTCGGGCGCGCAATTCGAATTCACTCTGCCAGCGACTGGACCTGTGCCATGACCCAGGCCATGCATCAGATCCTTGCCGTCGAGGATGAGCCCGACATACGCAACATCCTGCGTGCCTTGTTGGAAGGTGATCACTATCGGTTCATCGAAGCCGAAAACGCCGAACGGGGTGAGATCGAGGCACGCAGCCACAAGCCGGACCTGCTGTTGGTGGACCTGGGTTTACCGGACGGCAATGGCATCGACTTGATCCGTCGTATCCGGGCCTGGTCGCCCGTTCCGATCATCGTGCTGTCGGCGCGCACGATGGAGGAGCAGAAGATTGCAGCGTTGGATGCCGGCGCGGATGACTACGTAACCAAACCTTTCAGCACGCCGGAGTTGCTTGCCAGGGTGCGGGCAGCGCTACGGCGCAATGTACGCGGGACGGAACAGACTGCAGTACTGCGGCTGGGCGAAGTGCAGATCGATCTGGCGCGCCGGGAGGCATATGGTCCTCAGGGCGAGCTGCGCCTGACCCCGCTCGAGTACCGCGTGTTGGAATCGCTGGCCCGCCATACGGGCCTGATCGTGAGACAGGCGCAGTTGATTCGCGAGGTGTGGGGCCCGGAGAGACAGAATGATACGGGCAGCCTGCGCGTGTGTATGAAGAACCTGCGCGCCAAGGTCGAACCCGACCCGCGCCGCCCCCGGTACCTGGTCACCGAGGCGGGCCTGGGCTACCGCCTGCGGGCAGATTGACGGGGGGCCAAAGCGCCTATTTCAAGGAAACGATGAGCTTCGCCGAATGGCTGCGCCAGTTGATCGGAATCACGAACGACCGCGACCCGGGCACCATCGGTATCTCAGGCTTCTCACCCGCGAGCACTGCCGGTACCGAGATCACGAAGTCGCGCCCGAAGTCGCGGCGCGCGTTGCCGGAGATCGTGTTGGCAACTTCACCGACGAGATCACGCATGGTCTCGTGGCTGAAGTCATTCTCCTGCATCTTCATGAGCAGCACCGTGAGCATGGCGCGCGGAGCGGTGAAGTACACCACGCCTTCGCGTTTGCCCGAGATGTTGATGACGCCCGTGTAGTCGTGTACCGCCGGAGAGCCTTCAGTGAGGTACGGCGAGCCGATCGAGGCCGGCTGTTGCGCCGCAACCTCGAAGTAGTTCGTCGTCCCCTCGACGAATGTCTTCAGCTCCTGTTCCTGCAACATCGTTCTTACTCTCTTATGAGGTCCGCAATCGCCTCGTTGAGCTGACGGTCAGTGAACGGCTTGTTGAGAAAACCGTTCGCTCCTTTCTCCATAGCTTCGACCGCGGTCGCCTTGTCCGCAAGGGCAGAGATCACGAGTATGCGTATGGCTGGCTTCAATTCCACCAATTTTGAGATGCATTCGATCCCATCCATCTGCGGCATCGTGAGGTCCATCGTCACGACATCAGGGTCCGCCTTCTTGAAGAGCTCGATTGCCTCGAGGCCGTTGCCGGCCGTACCGATCAGCTCAAGCTCGTCGAATTGCTGCGAGCGCTCGATGCGCCGACGCATGATATTCGAATCGTCAACGATCATCAGCTTAAAAGACCGTCTGGCGGTACCGTTCATTATGCTTCCATTCTGACTCATGATCTAAAACTCTCAGACGGCTACGGCCGCATTGGCCGCTTCCGCCGCGGGCAGCACGATCTTGAACCGGGTGAACTTGCCGGGATTAGTGCTGACGCCAATCTTGCCACCCAGGGCGTAAACGCTGCGGGCGACTACGTCCATACCCACGCCGCGGCCTGCGTCCATCGAGACTTCCTCCTGGGTAGAGAACCCAGGGCGGAAGATCAATGCCATCGCGGCCCGCGTGTCCATTCCAGAGGCTTCCTCTTCGGTCAGAATCTGCTTGCGCACCGCAGCAGCCTTCAGCTGATCCGGAGAAATGCCCGCGCCGTCATCCTCGAAAACGAGCTCGAACCCGTCTCCGGATTTTCGGAAATCCACTCTTACCACACCCACGTCGTCCTTTGTCTGCGCTCGGCGGACATCGCTAGCCTCGATGCCGTGTACCGCCGAGTTGCGGAGCATCTGGATCACGCAGTCCTTGACGGTCGAGATGTACGAGGTCGGCACCTCATTGAGACCAGTCATCGTGAGCTTGAAGCGCTTGTGATGATCCTTCGCCAGACGCTCAGCCAGCGCATGCAGCGTCGGTGAGAGGTCCTCAGCTGACTTGCCAGCAGGCCGGTCGCCAGAAGCTACTGCCTTCGGACGGGCGGGGGCGGGAGCACTGGCTTCCACCGCGGCCGGCGGGACGGTGTCCTTGAGCGTCGTGAGACGGCTGGCCATCTCGCGCACCCCACGCAGGTGGGCGAGCAGCTCGTCGAGCTTCAGTACCATCGGCAGGAAGTCGTTTCCGGACAGCTCCGCCTTCTTCTTGAGGTCGCTGACCATATCCTCGAGCGCGTGCACCCTGTGCGCGATGCTCATGAGATTCAGCGCTGAAGATTCGCCCTTGATGGAGTGCAGCTCGCGGAACAGGCCGTTCAGCTTCTTGCGGAACTCGCCGTCGTTGCGGGCGGGCTCCTTCAGGATCGCGTTGATCAACTGCAGGCCCGTCTCGGTGCTGTCCAGGAACGAGGTCAGCTGCAGCGGATCGACATGCATCATGCCGAGCATCATGTCGAGCTGCGCGTTCGCGTTCTCCTGCGACTCCTGCAGCTCCTTCGCCAGCAATACGCTCGAGGTGATGTCGCCCACGGCGCACAGCACGTGCTTGATGCCCTTGGGGCCCATGACGCGGTGGAAGTCGAACTGCAGGTAGCGCGTTTCCTTGCCGCCGTGTCCGTTATCCATCGTGATTTCGAGCTGGCCCAGGGGGTTGATGCTCTTCATCAGGTTTTCGTGTGCGCGATCGCCCCACAGCAGCTTGATGTACTTCATCGCCGTGGCGAGCGTTGTCGGGGGCACGAGGTTCTTCAGCAGGTCCTCGAATTGCAGTCCGGCGAAGTCGTTCCGGCTGAACATGCGGGATAGCGCTTCCGACCACACCGAGCCGATCTTGTAGTCGGCGTCCAGCAGGAAGAAGCCCTCGCGCACCGTCTTCAAAATGTCGCGCGTCTGTTCCTGAGCTTCCTGTGCCGCGCGCTCGTGGCGGGAGCGCGTGACCTGAAAGTATGCCGCTGCGATTGCGAGAACCAGCGCTGCGAACACACCGGCCGACAATAGGGCGCGCAGGCGGGAGGCAGCGTCGGATGACGATTTCTGCAGCTGAGTGGCTACAGAAGCGAGCTGCGCCTGCAACCCCTTCTGGTTGTCCGTCGCGAACAGCTGCGCGCGCTTCACATCAGCGTAGTAAGTGCGTCCTTCCTTCGAGAAGGAGCTTCCAGCGTCATCCGAATCGACGTACGGCTGTCCCGAGAATTGGACCACCGGATTCACCACCGGGCCGTACTGATGCCACAGCAGCAGCGCCTGGTCGAGCTCAGCCGACTCGACGTTCGTGCTGAGCTGGCCGAGCTCGCTGTCGAAACGCTGCACCGTTGCCTTCAAATCGGTGAGCGCCTGGCCGGCGTACGCACGGGATTCGAGTCGGTCGCGTAACGCATTGAACTGCTGAGACATGGCTGCAGGATAGGTCTGCAGCACGCTCGCCGTTTGCAGGGCCGTGATATTCGCGCGCATTTGCGTCGCGAGCCGGAAGCCCGCGATCAGAACTGCACCCATCACGAGTGTCAGTACCGTACCGATACCGACTGTGACGAGCTGGCGATTGCGGTCTTTGCCTGCCAGATTCATTTGTGCCATGTGGGCTCCAGCGTCTTATTTCGCGTCTTATTTCGGTAGCTCGAAGCGGATCGACGTGCGTACCGGAACTTCAACCGGTCCGCCGTTCGCGATAACCGGGTCGTAATGCCAACGTTTCACGGCCGTAACGGCAGCTTTGTCGAATACTCCAGGCGGGGTCGCCTCGATAACGCGCACGTCACGCGGATCGCCATTGGCGTCCACGGTGTATTCGACGGTCACCGCACCGCTCACGCGTTGTGCCAACGCCTTGCTTGGGAATTCAGGCGGAACATACCGCGTGCGCTTCAAGCTCGCAGCAAGTGATGCAGCATTTACTCCGGAGGCGGCCGCAGAGCGAGCTGCCGCGGAAGAACCCGTTTTCGGCGCACTCTGAATCTGTTGTACAGCCAGGATGTCCTTCGCATCCGCACCCCAGCGCTTTGCCAGGTTGAGGTCGCCATCCACCACGCCGCCGCCCTTGCCAGCCTGCGCAGCGGCGCGTGCGCGCTCCACAAGCTTCGCCGCAAGGTCGTGGCTCAGCGGTCCAACTGCAGCGTTGTTGGCGTCGGTACCCTGGAGCTGATTGATGTAGTACGCCGCGCTGTCCTGGGCAGGATCAGTCAAGCGCCCGTCACGGATGCGATCGCGTGCCTGCTGCGCCAGGCGGTCGGTTTCGGCATTCATTGCCTTCTGGCGCGCGTTCGAGAGTTCCTTCATGAAGGAGTTGATCTCAGTGACGCTCACCCCGCCGGCTTTGGCTTCAGTGACCCAGCGGTCAACGTCAGCCGCATGATTGCCGATCGCGGCCTCGCGCGCCTTACGCATAAAGGCCGAGTTCAGCTCGCGATTCACCCGCTGAGTTGTCGGGTTCGTGGGCGCAAGGTCATGCAGCTGCTGCATGTACACCTTGGCGCTGTCATCGGCAGGCTCGACCAGCCGCCCGTCCTTGATGCGGTCAGTAACCTGGGCCGCGATGCGTTGGACTTTCGCGTCCTCCTGGCGACGCGCCGTCTCGGCCTTCCATTTATTGATCTGGTCAGCAGAGAACGCCGAAGACGTCTGCGCCTGGCGTATGAGCGCGTTGGCGCGATCGAGATTGCTGTCGGCCATTGCCTTGGAGATCTGGGCCGTCATCAGACGCACTTCGAGGCCGGCCGTTCGGCTGTCCTTCGGGGCGGCAGCCTTGAAATTCGCCAATGCGATGCTGGCCTCGTCGAACTTGCCACCGTTCATCGACTCATCGAAGCGGGCGGCCAGAACGCTGGCGACTCGCTGAAGACCGTCGGTAGCCTCGCCGTTGGACGGGTCAGCGGCAGCCGCGGACCGGTAGTAGAGAAGCGCGTTGTCGCCCATCGGTTCAGAGTAGCGTCGCTCACGCATCGCGAGCCGCGCGCGCTCGAGAAGCTCATCGACTTTACCCTCAACCAGCGAGGTCTCCACTACTGGGCGTGGGGCGAGAGTCGCATCGTCGGAAGATGGGGCTTCAGCGGCGGGCGCACGCGGAGCCGCAGCAACTTTGTGTTCGGTAGCGGTCGGAGCAGGGGGTTCCTTGCCCTTGCCCAGGAACATATAGGCACCTGCGGCAATCGCCACTACGGCAATGCCCGCACCGACGACGAGTCCCATCTTGCTCTTGCCGCCAGAGTCTGACGGTGCGCCGGAGTCCATCTGAGCCTGGAAAGGCTCGACGCTAACACCGACGTTCCCGGCGCCACGCATCGACTTGCGAGCTACTGCGTCTGCCATCGCGCCCTCGAGCACCGCGCCGGTCTTGCGCTTGTCGAGGGGGATCGGCAGTACCGCGAATACATTCGAGCCCTTCACGGCGGCGCCAACCTGTTTCTCAGTTTCGGCGACCGTGAATACCAACACTACAGCGTGTGCCGCCTGTAGGTGGGCGCGCTCGATATCCCCGCGTACGTCACCGACGTCGCGAGTATCAATTACAAGGACCTGTCCGCGCTTGGCGTTGGACAGATACTCCAGTGCCGCGGACATCGAATCGACAGGCCGTACCGAGGCCTGGCCGCCGAGCGCTTCACCCAGCTCCAGCAGGAAGTCATCGCGTGTTGTAATCGCGGTGACGTCCACCGACGGCCGGGTGTTGGATCCGGAACCAGTTCCCGCGGAACTAGTTGCGGAATTGCTCGTCTCAGTTGCACGAGAGGCATTCGATGCACTTGCCACAGAGTGTCTCCTATTGCGCAGGCTGTCCGCCCGCTCACTCATCCAGATAAGTGGCCCGCGATGCAGATGTCCTCATGCCTGGGACCGCTAGCATGAGAATTCACGTGAAATAAAGCGGTACGGGACTGCCAGCGCAGCATAGTTTGCTGCTGCGGCACCGCAATGCCACAGTTCACAATAATGAGAGTGGGGCGTCTGTAACTGCAGACGCGTGGACAAACGTCTTCAGAACCTCGCGTTTTCCGTGACCCAGGTCCGAGTTGGCGCGATTTTGTGCGCTGCGCTACGTTCCTGCAAGGATTGGCATGCGGTGCGGGAACTCGACAGAATCTCGAGCCGTTCCGCTGGGTGGTCATATCTACAGGGGTGAGTCTCGAGCATGCGCATATTCCGCATCGTCGCCATCGTGGTGGGAGCGCTTGCCGCGCTCGTTGTAGTTGGCATCGCCGCCCTGCTGTTGTTCGTCGATCCCAATCGCTACCGGGGCGACATCGAGCGGGTGGCGAAGGAGAACACCGCCCGGGTGCTCGTCATACACGGCAAGCTGCAACTGAAAGTATTTCCGTGGCTCGCGTTGTCGGTTCACGACGTACAACTGAGCAATCCGCCGGGTTTCGGCGCTCAACCCTTCATGACTGTGCAAAACGCCAGTATCGGTGTCAGGCTCCTGCCACTGCTGGGCAAGCGGCTCGAGATCAGCCGGATCGCCTTGGACGGGGTGAACCTGAACCTGGTCAGCCGGGGGGATGAGAACAACTGGAAAGACCTGAGCGAGTCCAAGGGGGGCGGCGAGAGCGCCTCCAGCACCCCCTCCCAGGGAACGCTCACTATAGAAGGGGTGGATCTGACCAAGTCCTCGGTTGTGTACCGGGACGAGGTCAAGAAAAGCACGACCGAGATCGCCAATCTCGAGCTCCATTCCGGGCGCCTGCAGACCGGCCCCGAGCGGACGGAGCTGGGGAACGTGGACTTGGCAGGCAGCTACCTGGCGCGTTCGGCTGCAGAGCAGGCTTCAACCCCAAGCAAGCCGCTGGCTTTCTCGCTGCGGACCGCCGGGCTGATGCTGAATCGCACGGCTCAGACCCTTGCGCCCGCAAAGGTCGAAGTCAAGGTCGGCGACTCGCAGCTCCTGGTCTCTGTGGCCGGTGAGAAGCTGTCCGCGCAGCGGGCCGAAGACCGAGCCATCACGGGTAGTGTGGCGGTTCCGGCTACATCCGCCCGTAAGTTGTTGCAATCACTCGGCATTGCACCGCCGATTACACGCGACAGTCGCGCGCTGTCCGAATTCGCCTTACAGACTAACTTTCGCCTGAGCGGCAAGCAGCTCCAGCTTACGGCGCTGCAACTCACACTGGACGACACGCGCGTCCAGGGAACCGCCGCGGTCGAGGATCTGGCAACTTCCGCGCTCAGCTTTGATCTGAATGTGAATGGAATCAACGTGGATCGTTATCGCGCACCTGTGGATAAGACTATTGCGCGCAAAGACAAGTCGAACCCTCCGCCCCCGAAGGCCCCACCTACGCCGCTTCCACTAGAGACATTGAGGAAGATCGACGCGCACGGGACCCTCCGTGTGGGCAGCGCCACTTTCTCGAATATCGTCTTTACAGACGTGGTCATGCCGTTAGCCGCTAAGGACGGTCACATCCGCCTTGGCCCTACACAGGCTCGCCTGTATGGGGGCTCGTACAACGGCGACATCGTTCTTGATGCGCGACCTGTGCAGGCGCAACTGTCGCTAAACCAGCACGTGCAGGCCACGGACATCGGCGCGTTGATGAAAGCAGCGTTGGATAGCACACGGATATCGGGCCGCGCCGATGCGAACGTGGGGCTTACAGGTCAGGGAAACACTGATGACGCGCTACTGCGCTCGCTCAACGGGAAAATTGACGCGAACGTCAAACAAGGAGCGCTCATCGGCATCGATATCGCCTATGAATTGCAGCGTGCCAATGCCTTGTTGAAGCGCCAACTGCCGCCGCAGCGCACCGGCCCCGCCCGCACGGTTTTCAATACCTTACAGGCAAACGGCACGCTGGATAAGAGTGTGCTGCGAATTGACGACCTGCAGATCGCGACGGACTTTCTCAAAGTCCACGGCAGAGGTACTCTCGATACAGTCACCGAGGCGATCAACTATCAGCTCGTGACGTCGGTTAACAAGTTGCCGGCGAATGGCGCCACCACTGCCAGTAACGACGCCGGGGCTGGGCTTGACGCTCTGAGATCGGTGGACGTGCCACTCACTATTACAGGCACGCTTTCGAGTCCGACCGTGCGGCCTGACATCGAGGCGCTTGCCAAGGGGAGGCTGGGACAGGAAGTGCAACAGAAGGCCGGCGATCTGGTCAAAAAGAAGCTGGGCGACAAGCTGAAGGATCTTTTTGGCCACTGATATGGCGCACCCCCCGCGCGGACCCGCAGGGGAAGGGGATGGCCACTTTTGAGTGCAATTGCACCCGAAGTGACCCAAATTGTGACAGGCATGCATTTTGCTCTGCACACTCCAGACGCTTCAGCGTGGCACAGAGCTGGTTTTGCAGCGTGTGGAGAGGAACGGCGCGGCTTTTGCTTGCACTTGAGGACACAAGTGAACAATTCACTGTTGTGACCGTCTTAACGTAACAGCAGGGCTGGGAATTGAGGGCCATCACATACCGTGACGAGCGTTGGTACTAAGTTAAGAACAACGCTGGCATCGCTAGCACCCCGGCCGAGACGTTTGAACTCTACGGGAGGGAAGGACGATGCGATCGCTCTCTGGTGATTCGGACTCCGCGAGCCATTCTGCTTTCATCGAGTCCTTGAGCTCTTTCAGCCGCCTCCATCGCGCGCAGCGCTGGGAAGGCACCTTCGGCGAGTTTCTCGCCACCATATTGCCGCCCAATCCGGTGGCCGTGGCCCGTTCCAGTCATCAATACATCTGGGACATGTTGCGCTGGCACGGACGCGCCGCGCAGGCCGACATGAGCGACAACCTGCGCGCGCGGGAATTGTTCAAGCGCGAGCTGTTCGGAATCGACGAGCCGCTGTCGCGTGTCGTTGATTACTTCAAAGCGGCCGCGGCGGGTTCGGATGTTGGCCGCCGCCTGCTTCTGCTGCTAGGTCCCCCCTCGGGCGGTAAATCGACGCTCGCCATCCTTCTGAAGCGCGGGCTGGAGGAATACAGCCGCACCGACGAGGGCGCGATTTATGCCGTCAAGGGCTCGCCCATGCGCGAGAACCCTCTCAACCTCATACCCGCAAGCCTGCGTGCGGAATTCCGTGAGCGTTATGGCGTTGAAATCCAGGGTGAGCTTTCACCGTGGGCACGCGAGTGTGTGGAACGCGAGTTCGATGGTGACTTTGTCCGCGTGCCCGTGGAACGAGTGTTTCTCTCGGAGTCATCACGGACCGGCATAGGCACTTACGCACCTCACGATCCGACCACTGCCGATATCGCTGATCTGGTCGGATCGGTGGACCTCGCGAAAGTCGCTCAAATTGGCGACGAGGGTGATCCACGCGCCTGGTCCTGGTCTGGCGCCGTCTATGCCGCCAGCCGCGGCATGCTCGAGATGATCGAAATTCTCAAGGTGAAGCGCGAGTTCCTCTACCTGTTGCTCACCATGACGCAGGAGAAGAACGTCAAGGTGTCGCGCTTTCCGCTCATCCATCTGGACGAGACCATCCTGGCGCACACCAACCTCGCGGAATTCCACAAGTTCCTGCAGGAGAAGGAAAACGAGGCGCTGCTCGATCGCATGGTCATCATCAAGGTCCCGTACGCGTTGTCATATCGCGACGAGGCCCGCATTTATCAGAAGCTCGTTTCCGGCGCGCCCGCGTTCCGTAACGTCCATCTGGATCCCCACGTCCTGAATCTCGCGGCTGTATTCGCCATCCTGACTCGCCTCACAAAGACCGAGCGTGAGGGGTTGGATATGACGAAGAAGCTGCGGTTGTACGCGGGCGAGGCCGTCGAAGGCGTTCCCGAGTCCGAGGCCCAACGTTTACACGCTGAAAGCGGGGACGAGGGATTGAACGGTGTCAGCCCGCGTTTCGTCATCAATGCTCTCTCGAATGCCATAACCCGCGGTAATACTCACAGTCTGACGAGTATGGAGCTGCTGCTCGCCATCAAGGACTCGATTGAGAGCGACGCGCGGATGGAATCGAAACACAAGAAGGCCTGGGTCGATCACCTCGTGACCGCGCGTAAGGAGTTCTACAACCGCTGGGTCAAGGAGGACGTGCACCGCGCGATGTTTGCCTCGTTCGAAGAGGAGGCGCAGCAATTGCTCGAGAAGTACCTCGATGAGGTTGAGGCATCCCTTGATCACCGCCAGGTCACCGATCCCATTACGGGTGAGACGCGGCCGGCAGATGAGCGCTTTCTGCGTTCGGTGGAAGAAAAGATCAAGGTATCAGACTCCGGCAAAATGTCGTTCCGACAGGAAGTGGTGCGCAAGGCCATGGTTGCCTTCAAGGCCGGAGAGAAGTTCAAGCTCGCGAGCCACGCGCGCATGCGCGAGGCCATCGAGCAGTATCTGTTCGAAGAGCGCCGCGACGTGCTGCGGCTCGTGACCTCGACTGCACGCCCGGATGAGGATGCGCGGCAGAAGATTTCTGTCGTTCAGCAGCGCCTGGTGAGCGAATACGGCTACGACGAGCACAGCGCCAAGGAAGCGCTCAGCTACGTAACCACCCTACTGGCACAGGAGTAGGTGCCAGCATGAAAATTGCAACCGGCCCATGACAAGTTGCGCGCAGCGCATGACAGGAGTATCACTGAGATATGCCCGAGAGTACTGATAAGGCGGGTTCTGATGCGGCGAAGTGGTATGACCTGTTTTCGCGTGGCGCGCGTGATTGGCTGCGACACGATGAGAAGGTCCGTGAATCCGTCCGTAAGCACCTGCCGCAGATAGTTTCCGGCGCAGACGTCATCAACGAGGGTGCGCGCACAGTTCGTGTACCCGTGCGGATGCTGGAGCACTACCACTTCCGCTTGCGCCGGCCCGAGGAACAACAGGGAGCCGGGCAAGGCAAAGCCAAGCCAGGCGATGTATTTTCCGATCCGTCCAAGCAGCGAGGTCCTGGAGAGAAGGGCAGCGGCGGCCAGGACGAGGGCGAAGTACAACTCCTGCTGGAATTCAAAATCGACGATATCGTGGATTGGCTGTGGGAAGAGATGCAGCTTCCCAACCTCAAGGCGCGTGTCGGGCCTTCCGAGGAAACCGACTGGATTCGGGAAGGTTGGGACCGGCGCGGCGCGCGCTCGCGACTCGACCGGCGCCGCTCCTTCAAGGAAATGGTCAAGCGGCGCGGCAATCCCGCCGCCACTCCAACTTTCATCGACGAAGATCTGCGCTACCGCCAGCTCGCGCGGCGCCGCCAGCCGGCCGTGCACGCCGTCGTGTTTTTCATGCTCGATGTGTCGGGCAGTATGTCAGATCGTGACCGCAAGTTGGCCAAGACTTTCTTTTTCTGGGTCGTACAAGGGCTGCGCCGCGAGTATCGCTCGCTGGAAACCGTGTTCGTGGCCCATACGACCGAAGCCTGGGAGTTCACCGAGCCGGAGTTCTTCCAGGTCAGCGGTACCGGCGGTACGGTGTCGTCAACAGGGTTCAACAAGGTACGCGAGATCATCGACGCGCGTTACAACCCGGGGCGTTGCAATATTTATCTGTTCTACGCCTCGGATGGCGACAACTCAGTGAGCGACAGTGCGGAGGCGCGTGAGTCTCTATCGTCAATTACGGGCGACGCGTGCTTCACAGGTTACGTCGAGGTTTCATCCGGGCTATCGCGGCAGCTGGCAACGGAGACGGGACGGCTGTTCGCCGAGCTGTCTTCAGCGGGATGCGCGGCCGGCAGCTACGCCCTGAATGACTTCGACGATGTGTGGGGCGCGGTCCGCCATTTCTTCAGTGCCGAGGCTAAAGCGCTGGAGGCGCCTGGGTAATGACCGAAGACTGGAAAGACTACACACAGCGGATCGAGGAGTTGGCGGGGCGTTCGGGGCTCAAATTTCATCCAGTCGAATTCGAAGCCGTCCCGGACAGCTTCATGATGGAGATTGCTGTGTACGGGCTGCCGGTGCGCATGCCGCACTGGTCGTTCGGCGTGCGGTATATCTATCAGCTCATCCAGCGCCACATGGGCAATTCGCGCCTGTTCGAGGTGGTCTTTCCGGGCAACCCTGGCCACGCCTACCTCGCCGCAAGTAACGGGCTTGCCGAGAACATACTCGTCACGGCCCACGTGCTGGGTCATGCGGACTTCTCGCGAAACAATCTGATGTTCCGCCGCTGCCAGGGACAGGTGAGCGAGCACATCGTCGAGCACGCGGCCAACCACGCGCGCCAGATCCAACAAGCAATCGAGCAATACGGCATGCAACGCGTCGAGGCCGTACTCGATGCAGCGCTCGCGTTGGAACAACATATCGATGTCGACCAGTCGCTGCGGCGCGAGCGCTATCCCGAGTACGCGCCCGATGCCAAGGCGCTGGTGGACGATGATTTTCGCAAGCGCTTCGCCTCACTCGACCCCGCAGCGGCCAGCACGGGAATAGAGATCAAGAAGCGCGCCCCGGTCCCGCCGCATCCGGAGCGTGACCTGCTCTGGTTCGTCGCGAACTATGCGCCCGAGATGGAGAGTTGGGAGCGCGATATCTTCCTCGCCGTGCGCGAGGAGTCGTTCTATTTCTATCCGGTGTTCGCCACCCAGATCATGAATGAGGGGTGGGCTTCGTACTGGCATGCGCGGCTGCTGCGCGAGGCTGACTTTGTGCCCCAGCAGGCGTATCTCGATGCGATCAAGTGCCATTCGGATGTCGTGCGGCCCGTGGCGGCCGATCAGCAGGTTGCGCTGCATATCAACCCGTATCACCTCGGATTCTCGATGTGGGAAAAGATAGTCGAGAAGCAAGGCATGGAGGCCGCCCGCAACATCATGGAACAGGATGATGATTTCGGTTTCATCCGCAATCACCTGACCCGGGAGCTCGCAGACGAGCTCGGCTTGTTCCGTTTCAGCGCGCGTAATGACGGCCATGTGAAAGTGCTCGAGCACGACCTCACGGCACTACACGAGGCGGTGCTGAACCCGAAATATAACTTTGGAGCACCGTCGGTAATAGCGACTCACGTGCGCAACGACGGCACGTTGGAGTTGACTCACGACAACTCGATCGACGGGCGGGGGCTGGACCTCGAACGAAGCCGCCGCGTGCTCGATTACGTGCAACGGGTCTGGCGGCGCCCGATCGTGCTCAGTACGGTCAACCAGGCGGGATCGACCCTGGAGCTGACAGCACCGTAGGCTCCCCCGGCCGGCAGCCCCAGTCAGCCAGTCAGGGTGCCTTCGGTGACGAAGGCGCTGCGGCCTCGCCTTCGCCCCAGTCTTCTTCCTGCTGCGACGTCACGATCGAGACGGGATCGCTCGCCGGAAATGAATCTTCCAGAGCCTCGTCCAGCTGCTTTTGAATCTTACGGCGTTCCTCTTCATGGCCTGCGGCCAACTTTCCTGGGGGATCGCGCGGCGCGACCCCCGAGGAGTAGCGGCGCGAAGCGCCGTCAAGATCAGAGCTGCTCATTTAGCGATTTCCTCTTCGTCCACCAATATCTTCCCCCGCTTGTCCTGCTCGGGGAAGACCGGTGGATCCTGGATCTGCTGATCAGGTCCAGGCTCATGTGGGGGCGACGGATCTGCCGGCACGGGCTCAGGGGCATCAGCCGGGCTCGCGGGGGTCGGTGGTTCGGGCTTCGGGCGTGGGTTGGGCATGGGGACCTCTTCCGAGTAGACTTTGAGATCAGCATCCTGTGTTCCTTCAGGGGTGTCCGCTATGGCGTATACGACTCAAGGGATCCGGAACGTCGGCCTGGTCGGCCAGGCCGGCACGGGCAAGACGTTGCTGCTGGAATCCCTGCTCCTCGAGGCAGGCGCAATCCGGAACAAGGGCAGCCTGCAGCGCGGAACGACCGTTTCCGACTGCGACGAGCAGGAGCGCCGGCTGCAACACTCCCTCGATACCGCCATCTGCTGCTTCGACCACGGCAAGACCCACGTCAACATCATCGATACGCCCGGTTATCCCGATTTTCTCGGACGCACCTACTCGGTGCTCGAAGCGGTCGAAACCGCGGCTATCGTCATCAGCGCCACGAATGGTATCGACACCGTCACCGAACGCCTCATGGATTTCGCGGCTGAGCGGCAGTTATGCCGCCTGGTCATCATCAACAAGATCGACTGCCGTGAGGCCAAGCCGGCCGCCGTGTTGCAACAGGTGCGTGACACTTTCGGGGCGCACTGCCTGCCGCTCAATCTGCCCGCCGACTCCGGCGCCGCCGTGGTTGATTGTTTTTTCCAGGCGAGTGGCCGCGCGGCCGATTTCTCAACCGTGGAGGCGGCGCACACCCAGATCATCGACCAGGTGATCGAGCTCGATGAGAATCTGATGGCGCTGTACCTCGAGCAGGGCGCGGAAGTTTCGCCGGAGCAGTTGCACGACCCTTTTGAACAGGCCCTGCGTGAGGGCCACCTCGTCCCCGTCTGCTTCGTCTCCGGTGAGACCGGCGTAGGAGTTCCGGAACTCCTGAGCATTTTCGAGCGGCTCATGCCGAATCCCACGGAGGGCAACCCGCCCCCTTTTCTCAAAGGCGCCTTGGGCGACGGCATGCAGCGCGTGCAGGTGACGCCTGACCCGGACAAACACGTGATTGCGCACGTGTTCAAGATCGCAATCGACCCCTACGTGGGCAAGCTGGGGTTGCTGCGCGTTCACCAGGGGACCATACGGCAGGGCAGCCAGTTGTTCGTCGGCGATGCTCGCAAGCCGGTCCGCGTCGCGCACCTTTGGCGCGTGATGGGCAAAGAAACGACTGAAATGACCGCGGCAATTCCAGGCGATCTGTGCGCGCTGGCCAAGATCGACGAGCTGCATCTCGACGCGGTTCTGCATGACTCGCATGACGAGGACCAGTACCACCTGAAACAGGTGAAGTTTCCTCCGCCCATGCTCGGCATCGCCATCGAGCCCGAGCGGCGGGGCGACGAACAGCGGCTCGCAGACACCCTGCACAAGCTCACTGCGGAGGATCCCTGTGTTCGGATCGAACATCACCCCGCGGTGAACGAGACGGTTCTGTATGGAATGGGCGAGTTACACCTGCGCGTGTTGCTCGAGCGGATGAACGAGCGATATGGCGTGCACGTGAAGACTCGCCCGCCGAGCATTCCCTATCGGGAGACCATTACCCGCTCGGCCGAAGGGCATTGCCGGCACAAGAAACAGACGGGCGGGGCGGGACAGTTTGGCGAAGTGACCTTGCGAGTGGAGGCGCTGGAGCGCGGGCGAGGGTTCGAATTTGTGGACGAGGTCGTGGGTGGGGCGATTCCGGGGCAATTCATCCCTGCGGTTGAGAAGGGTGTACGGCAGGTTCTGACTGAAGGAGCGCTGGCCGGATTCCCACTACAGGACCTTCGCGTGACGGTGCTCGATGGCAAGCACCATCCAGTGGATTCCAAGGAAGTTGCTTTCGTCTCTGCAGGGCGCAAGGCGTTGCTGGATGCGCTGCAGAAGGCGGGCCCCATCGTGCTCGAGCCGATCGTGCACGTGGAAATCACGGCGCCCGCGAGCTCGATCGGCGACATCACCGGCGATCTCGCAACGAAGCGCGCGCGTATCAACGGCAACAATGCGCTGCCAGGTCAGCGCGCAACGGTGAGCGCTCTCGTGCCGCTCGCCGAAGTTTCGGAGTATCAATCGCGGCTCAAGGCGCTTACGGGTGGCGAAGGCGCGTACGCGATGGAGCTGAGTCACTATGACCCCGTCCCCTCCCGAAAGCAGCAGGAGTTGATGGAGGCTTACCGGCCTCGCTCCGACGAGTGATCCAAATCAACACCGTCAAAACGTGTACGTTGCTCCGAGAGTGAACATCGGGCCCACCGCGCCCTGAGAGTGAAGAGACGGATTCCACGGCGCAAGCCCCAGCGCACCCCCGTAGGTCACCCAGTCCAGCGGGGCTTTGGCATTGAACACGTTCAAGACCGATCCATGGATGTCCAGGTGTTTGCCTATGGTGAAGCGTCCATAGAGATCGAAGGTGGTGAAGTGCGCAACACTGCAACTGACCGCGCTGGGCACAGTGCCCGCGCCCAAAACATTGGCATAATAGAGTGAAGCTGCCCCGCCGCCATTGGACAAAGCGTCGAGGCAGGTGTCCTGAGACTGATCTGTGAAGGCGATTGCCGATGGGTCCGTCACATTGAATGAGCTGATGTAGTTGAGCGTGCCGGTGACCTGCCAGAAACGCTGCCCAATGCTGTTCGACCACTGCACACGCGATTTGGGATTCCCGGTATCGCCTGTATAAAAAAACGGACCGTGTGTGCCGGCCAGATGGTAAGTCGCGCCGTCGATCGTGAGGTCGTACTTGTGGGTATAGGACCAGGTTGCCTGCGACTTGAGCTCAAAGTCACCCAGTGCGCGGCTATATTGATAGCCCAGGTCGAAACCATCCGTCTTGGTGGTGTTGGCATTGATGTATGAAATGGTCGTGTACGCGATCGGAGCCTCCGGAGGTATCACCGTGACAGTGCCGCCGCCAGCCACGTACTGTTGCAGCGGGGTCAGATTACTGCCGCGCACCGTGAGCTGCTCCCCGCCACTGACAATCTGATCGTCGATCTCGATGGAATAGAAGTCGAAAGTCGCGCTGAAACCGCTGCTGGGCTGAAAGATGAGCCCGGCCGTGAACGACTTCGAGGTTTCGGGCTTGAGATTCGGATTCGTGCCCTGCAGTCCCGGAATGTTGATGACGCATTGCCCGACGAAATTCCCGGGTGCCGACGGATCATCGGGAAAGGGGCACAGCTTGGGATCCGACGACGAACCTGTGAAGAACGCCTGCCCCGCGCGTCCGTTCTCAGCGGGGCCCGGGGCCCGGAAGCCCTTCGATGCCGTGCCTCTGAAAGCGATTTCGGGAATGGGCGTGAACTTGAAGCCGATCTTGGGGCTCGCCTTGCCGCCGGAAAGATTGTAGTGATCGTAGCGCGCCGCCACTTCCAGCTCGAATTGCGGGACGATGGGGGCAACCAATTCGAGGTAGCCGGAGGCCACGTGCTGCGTGCCCACCGTGAAATTATTGCTGAAATCCGCGGTCCCCTGGATTCCGCTCTGCACGGCAGCCGGTGCCACTGCGAATTGATCCCGCACAAAATAATCCGTGCCGAAGGCAACGGCCAACGCCCCTCCCGGGAGGGTGAGCAAGTCACGCGCGGCACCCGCGTGCCCAAAGCTCAGCTTTGATGAGTCGGATGTAGTCAGCGGCGGTGCCACGAAATTGGCGACGGCCGCGCTGTTGGGCTGGCCTATCAGAAAAGGGTCCGTCGTGCTGTCCAACGCTGCCTGCAGATTGGTTGCGTTGACGTAGTTGAGTCCGGTGAGATCGAGCTTCACCTCGGTGTATCCGGCCGAAGCCTCGAGATCCCAACCGCCGACCTTGCCATTCAGATCGATGACTGCGCGGTAGGTCCTTGCATTCGTCTGCGCAATCGTGGGCCCGAGATTGAGGAAGGTATAACTGAGGTTACCGCCCGCAAGACCCGTCCCGGCCGGATACGTTGGATTGGTGTCCGGGATACTCGTGGCTCCAACAGCGGGAAGCAGCGAGGGCGCAATCCCAGGCCCCACGGCGATGCCCTGGTAGCCGCCCGTAAATGCCAGGTCCGGGCGGTTGACCTGCTCGGATTTACTCTGGAAGTAACCGCCCTCGATGTCCGCTTGCCAGGCGTCGCTGAATTTCTGCGTGAAGCGTCCAACGACGTTGACGTTGACTGTCGGGGGTTGGATCTGGTCCCAGGTATCTTTGTAGGTGCATTGGTTGGCCGCGAATTTCGTCGCATCGCAGCCGGGCATGAATCCTACGATCTCACCCGTGTCAGGATTGGTCACATAGCCCGTGGCGGAGCGGCTGGGCGCCGAGCCTGTCAGTATGTTCTGCGCTCCGAAGTCGTAGTCAATGCCGCCGCTCGAGGTGTAATCGTTCTGCGTGAAGCTGCCGCCGCGGTCGCTGAACTTGATCTCATTTCGCCGTTTGTATTCGGCCGACAGATAGAAGTTGTGGCCGTCGCTCTCCAGATTACCGCTGCCCCAGATGCCCGAGAAGTGAAGCTGACTGCCATCGCCATGACTGGAAAGGCCGCCGTCAGCCGTGATCTGCGCGCCCTGGTAACTCTTCTTCAGGATGATATTGACGACGCCCGCGATGGCGTCCGAGCCGTACACCGCCGACGCGCCGTCCTTCAGAACTTCAACACGCTCGATAGCGTCGAAGGGAAGATTTGCGACGTCGACGAACGACCGCTGCCCGTCATCACCGATAGGGTACGGCGCCGTGCGGTGACCATCGATCAGGACCAGTGTTGCGCCAACATTCAGGCCGCGCAGCGCGATGCCGGCAGCCCCGCTGGCGAATGCACCTGAAAAGCTTTGTGACAGAGTACCCTGGCCATTGGCAGTCAAATTGTGAAGTACGTCTTGAGTGCTCGTGTAACCGGATTCATGCATCTGGTCGGCCGTGATGACCTCGACCGGGCTCGGAGTCTCTGAATCCGTCCGTCGTATACGGGATCCCGTGACGACGACCGTACTCACCGTGTCGGTAGCCTGGGGGGGGGAGGTTTGTGCATCGGCAGCCGCCGCCACGACGACGGCCGCAAGAGCCCATAGAGGGCGGATTCCGCTCAATGTTGACTCCCGCGGGCGTAGTCGCCGAGGGATGGACGGTAACTGATGATTGCACTACGGTGCAGGAACGGGTTCAAGAAAAGGGGTAAGCATGGCGACGAAAGCAACGTGGCTGATCGGGTGCGCTAGCCTGTTGGCGTCTGCGCCGGCGCTATCCTCGGAATCGCTGCTTGCAGTCATGCGATCGTGTGCTGCCCAGGCAGACGAATCTGTGAGGTTGCAGTGTTTCGATCGCGGCGTGGCCCAGTTCAAGTCAGCAGCGGACAGCGCCCCGTGCTCCGGCACCGGCACTCCTGCGCCGGCGGCGCGCTCCAAATCTGACATCCCGGCTCCTCATGACACCCCGGCGGCGCCCAGCGGGTCCAACACCGACCAGTTCGGGCTGACGAGTGGGCAGGTGTTGCGCAAGAATTCCGCCGGGGCGCCCACGTTCGCGCCCAAGCAGGTAACAGCGCGAATCGTCACCCTGTCCCACCGGCCCGGAGGCACCCTCGTTGTATCTCTGGACAACGGTCAGACCTGGGAGCAGACGGAGGAAGGGCCGAATCTGCATATTTCCGCAGGGGACGCGGTCAAAGTAGAGCGTGGACTGCTGGGCGCCTACTGGCTGTCACCTGTCCCGGGACACCTGGCGGTCAAAGTGCGACGGACGCAATAGGTGCTCCCGCCTGAATGACTACATTGGGCAAATACGCTAGTATCAAAGCCATGTTGCGTCTGACCCTCGGAGTTTCCCTCCTGTTGGTTGCGGCGTGTACGCATGAGCGCGCTGCAATCCAACCTGTTGCAGGGCCAGCCGTGCATCCCGAGACGGCCTTTGCGGCTGCTACTGCCCCCGGCGCCACACCCAGCAAGCCGGCCGTGAACAACGATCTTGTGAAGCAGGGTTACCGCACCGGTTTGCGTCATGGGCAGCTTGTGTATTGCCGCACGGAACAGCTCACGGGCTCGAGGTTCAAGACCGAAGTATGTCTGAGCGAGGGCCAGGTCCTCGATGAGCAGAAGCGCGCGAAAGATACCTTGATCGCGCCCCGCACCACACGCTGCCTCGGTCCTGAATGCACCTGAAAAAAGGGCGGTTCCAGCCCAAGGAACCGCCCCATATCCTTCAGCCCAACAGGCGCGCTTTCAGAACTTCGCAGTCACCGCCACATACAGCTGACGGCCCAGTGATTCGTAGGTCGAGTAGGTGTTGGCGGCACCGCCCGAGGTGATCTCGAAGGTCGCCAGCGGCGGGTCCTTGTCCAACACATTGTTGATGCCCGCGCGGACCTGGATTCCCTTGTAGGCGTTCCACGAGCCGAACAGGTCGATGTAGCTGAAGTTGGGCAACTGCTTGTCGAAGTCGTTGTACGCGGCAAAGACGGATTGCCCGGACGCATTCAACGTCGGGTCCGCATCGTTGCCTTCATAGCCGACCTTGCCTATGAAACGCCAGTTCGCCCCCAGATCCACGTTCCAGGGTGACGCCCACGTGAGGCTCAGAATGTGCCGCCAGCGCGGATTGACCGTCTGACAAGTGGACCCGAACAGGCCCGCACAGTTGTAGGTATGGGCCCCCGGCAGGGGTGTCGTGTTGCTCTTGATGAGATAGGACCCGTTCATGTTGATACGCAGACCACCGAATCCCCCCGGCAGGTCCATGTGGTACGCGGTCTGCAGATCGATGCCCTCGGCCTCGGCGGCGCCGATGTTGACGTTCGTCTGCACGATGAAGCCGCCGGTGGCAGTCGAATTGCCCGTCAGGCTGAAGGTGTTGGGCTGCCGGACGAGCTGGCTGCAATAGACGGGATCGCCGGTATTCAGGCAGTTGGACAGAATGACGTTCGCGGGAATCACGCCCACTTCGCCGTTCACCTTGATATCCCACCAGTCGATGCTGCCGGTCAGGCCCGGAACCATGGTGGGTGAGAAGCCAAAGCCGGCCGAGTAGGATTTCGAGGTCTCCGGCTGCAGTTTCGTGTTGCCGCCGGTCTCCTGCGACAACTGTCCCAGCGTGGCCTGCGGAATGGATCCCGCGTTATAGGCGGCCGTGAAAGCGGCCTGCTGGGCGGCCGAGACACTGTTCAGGCACTGCGCCAGGGTGGCCGTCGCATCGTGCAGACCTGCCCCGGAAGGCGCACAGGGATCGTTGCCGAGCTGGATCAGCCCGACGAGGTTCGGGTTGAACAGCTCGATGATGCTCGGCGCCCGGATGGCTCTCTGGTAGGAAGCCCGGAAGCGGATGTCGTCGATGGGGGCCCACTGCACGTCAAACTTGTAGGTGTTGACGCCGCCGCTGCTCGAGTAATTCGAATGCCGGAACCCGGGACTGAGAATGACTTCCTTGGCGAACGGCATGTTCTGCACCAGCGGCATGCGCAACTCGATGAACTCTTCATTCACTTTGACGCTGTTGTTGACTGCAACCGCGGCGCTGCCGAAACCCGACAGTTGGCCGCTCTGCTCGAGCCCGTCGGGTGTGAACGTCACGTTCTCGTTGCGGTGCTCCCACCCCAGGTTCACTGCCATCCCATCGTTCGCCACAGGTGACTTGATGCCGTACTCACCCAGCTGTCCGGTCACGTCCGCGTGGTAGGTGCGCAGAGTGGTCGAGCCCTGGCCGGTGCCGATCGCGTTCAGATAGGTCAGGGCTTCAGGAGTGACGCCACCGTCCTGCCAGATGTTGTACGGAACGCACCCCGCGACAGCCGCATTGGCGCACACCGGACCGGTCGCCGAATTCGTAACCAGCAGCGCATTGTCGATGGCGCTGAAATTCAGGTACTTGTCGTTGGAGTTGAAGAACGACGTGTAGTAGAACTGGGCGTAGGCATCGTAGGTCCAACCCTTGACGACGTCACCTGTTGTACCCAGCACCATGCGGTAGTTCGTGTGCTCGTAATCGGAGGTACGGCCGCCGCCTTCGACGTTGCGGCGTCCGATCTCGATGTTCACCTGGTTGGCCTTGTTGAGCTGATCAGGATCCGCGATCTGAGCCGGCGTGCAACCGAGGATGGCCTGCTGCTGCGCGCTCAGGAAGGGGTTGCCGCAGTTGACGTAGTAGTTGCCGGTGGCGAGATCGTTCGGATTACTGGCTCTGAAGAGCGCCGCCGGCGCTATTGCCTGGTGGGTTCTGTCATCCATGAAGGTGAACTGCGCATACGGCTTGACCCAGTCGGCCACGTCCATGTGCGCGTTGAAACCGGCCTGGTAACGGTCGTCGTTGCGCTGCATGAAGATGAACGGCTGCGAGTTGAACGAGGCAGGCGGCGTGGTGGCAACCGAGCCCCGCGGCACGAACGTGTTGCCGAACACACTGTACACGTTGTCCGAATTCGGGCCGGACAACGGGTGGAAGAAGTTGGAATTGGACGAGCCGGAGCACACGGCACTGTCGATCGTCGTGCCATTGTTGGAGTTCGCCGCGAGCTGGCACTGACCGAAATCGCGTTGCCCGCTCGAAACAGGGTCCTGATGGTAATAGCCGAGCCAAGCCGTGACGTTGCCGGCGCCATCCGCAAAGTTAGTGCCCATGATGGCGTTGAAGTTTCGGTTGTGGCCATCCCACGTGCTGCCCGTCAACGGCGTGTCGCCAAAATCCACAACGGCCTGGCGTGCATACTCGTTGTGTTGCTTATGCCAGTTCGAGCCGAACTGGCCGTCGATCTGGATTCCCTGCACATCCTTCTTGAGGATGAAGTTGACGACGCCTGCGATGGCATCCGAGCCGTATACGGACGACGCGCCGCCGGTGAGTACCTCGATCCTGTCAACCATGAAGAGAGGAATCTGGTCGATGTCGGGCGCCGGAGATTGGATGAACGTATACGGTGAGCCTTGTCCGAGCCGCCGGCCATCGACCATGACCAGAGTTCGATTCGGACCCAGACCGCGCAGGTCGGCAGTCGAAACACCACCGGCGGTCGTCAGACCCGAGGTGCGGTTACCCAGGTCCTGGCCGAGGTCATTGTTGAAGATCTGCGGCAGCTGGTTGAGCACGTCGCTGATATCGCTGCGGCCCGTGGCTTGGATGCTTTGCGTACTGAGGACCTGGATCGGGCTGGCGCTCTGCTCGTTGGGTGCTGCGATGCGCGAACCCGTAACGACCACTTCCGTCAGCTCTGCCGGTTCCGCGGCAGCAGGCTGGTCCTGGGCGAACACCGGCGCGACTGCCACGAGCGCCAGTGCGGCGCCGCAGCACAGAAGCCGGAAATAAGGGGACTTGAGTCGGTTCATCTGTCTCTCCGTAACAGCGCGGGCCGCGGCAATACCGCTGCTGCGTGGCGCGGTTGTCACTGTTGCTCGCAGGTGTACTTGGGTTGGTTGGCTGGCGTTTGCTGCGCTGCCTGTGTGGGGCTCGGGACAGTCGGCGGTCGCGACTTCGCGGGTGCGAGTCATCGGCTCCTCCTGAAGACGGGCTGGCCGTCCTATGACTATTGCGCGAGATGTTAGCAGCGAGCGGACGCTCTGCAATCACTTTGGGCAAAAAACAACATCAACTCGGACGTACTAACCTAACATCGAGGCACGCTGCGGAGCAGCAAGCGCGCTGCAACAAACAGCGGTGCAGATCAAGTTGGAGATTGCGACGTTAATGCACTGCGGTACGCCGCGGCGCCGGGCGGCGCGGCGGCTGCGGCGCGATGTTAGTTATAACGACAGTTGAATCAGGGAACGTCAGCTGCGAACGCAGGCGCCTGCCGTGCATGAGTCGCTTGCTCGAACGCATAGGCGCAAGCGATGAGCTTGGGCTCGCTCCACGCAGTACCGACCAGGGAGAGCCCTACGGGCAGTCCCCGTACGAGGCCCATCGGTACGGTGATGTGGGGATAACCTGCTACGGCAGGTGCGCTGGATACGCCACCGCCGAGGAAATGATCCCCGTTCACCCAATCAGTCGTCCAGGCAGCGCCCATGGTGGGAGCGACGAGCACGTCCAGATGGTCTTTCGCCAATGCGGCATCGATGCCCTCGGCGCCGGCCAACCGCTTGGCAAGCTCGCGTGCCTGCACATATTCCTTATCAGTGAGCGGGCCTTTGGCCTGGGCATTGACGAACAGCTCCTGCGCAAATATCGGCATCTCGCGCTGGCGTTCGTTGTTGTTGAAGGCAATCAGGTCAGCGAGTGTACGGGGAGTCGCGCCACGGTTAGCCAGGTAACGGTTGATGCCGTCCTTGAATTCGTAGAGCAGGACGGTCTGCTCTTCGGTGTCAAACTTGCCTTGTGTAGGTATGTCTGCCGGATCGACGATAACAGCGCCCCGGGCCCGTAACGTATCGATTGCACGGTTGAATGCAGCGTCAACATCATCGTGAAAGCCCGCTTGCTGCCGCATCACCCCGACCCGTACACCCTTGAGTCCATCGCGATTGAGGAATTGCGTGTAGTCGAGCGGTGTTTGCGATTTGAGCGGCTCGGTGGCCGGATCGTCCGGGTCGAAGCCTGCGAGCACCGTCAGCAACGCGGCGGCATCGGCCACCGAGCGAGCCATCGGGCCAGCGGTATCCTGGCTTGCCGCGATCGGGATGATGCCTGAGCGTGACACCAGGCCCAGGGTGGGCTTGATTCCAACCAGGCCCTGCACGCTGCTCGGACACACGATCGAGCCATCGGTTTCCGTTCCCACCGCCACTACCGCCAGGTCGGCGGCTATCGCAGCTGCGGACCCCGAGCTCGAGCCGCAGGGGTTCCGGTTGAGTGCATACGGGTTACGGGTTTGTCCGCCCCGGCCGCTCCAGCCGCTGCTGGAGTGCGTCGAGCGGAAGTTCGCCCACTCGCTCAGGTTGGTCTTGCCCAGGATCAGCGCCCCCGCCTCGCGTAGCTTGCGCACGATGAAGGCATCCCGCGGCCGTTTGGAGCCGACGAGAGCCAGTGATCCGGCCGTCGTCAGCATGCCATCACCGGTGTCAATGTTGTCTTTGAGCAGAATGGGAACGCCGAACAGCGGTTGCTGGCGCGCTCGCTCGCCACGCCCTTCCCGGCCTGCGTCCGCATCGAGGGCGGCCGCGATCTTCGCCGCATCCGGGTTGAGCTCCAGCACCGAGTTGATCCTGGCGCCGGCGCGGTCGATGGTGTTGATACGTGTTTCGTAGTGACGCTCGAGCGCGCGAACGCCGAAGCGCCCCGCGGCGAGCGCTTGGCGCACTTCTACGATGGAGGGCTCGGTGGGAACGGGGTCGCGCGCCACGGCCCTGTTGACACACGTCGCGAGGAGGGCGGAAACGAAAACGCCGCTCAGCCGGGGGATCCCAGCTGAGCGGCGCTCGCTACGAAGGTCAGAACTTGTATTTTGCCCGCACGTTCCAGAACGCCCCAGGTAGGTCATACGTTCCCGCATCGTAGCCGTTCAGAGTGCAAGTAAAGCAGATCGGCGGATTGGCGCCGAACAGATTATTCACACCGGCTTCGAGGGCCAGACCTTTCAACTTGAAGGCATCCGTGTAGGCAACCTGCAGGTCGTTGTAGGTTGCGGCATCCATCTTGTGAACGGTGGCCTTGGTTTCGCAACCGGGCACACCGACCTTCACGGCATTGCTGCAGGCCTCGGTAACCGCTGTCAGATAACGCACGGTCCAGGTGAACTCGAAATCGGCGAAGCCGTAGCCGATCTGTGCATTCAAGCGATAACGCGGGATCGCACTGTTGGCCACTTCGATTCCGACCTGGCGCTGCGCGACGTTCCCCAACGTGTCGACAGCCTCGTACTTGTTGACGCGCGTGGTCACGACTGACGTTGAGAGATGTCCGAAGGGCAGTGGCTGGGATAGCCAGCTGAACTTCAGGTCCTCGCCATCGGTCGTGATCTGTCCGAGGTTCGCCAGGAAGTTCTGCGGGGGCCGCAGATTGCCACCGGGGGCGCGGCTGAACGGCGAGCACAGGTTTGGATCGGTGCCGCCCGCGGCGATACACGCATTCAGCAGCGACTGGATGTCCAGGGCCTGGATGGCGCCCTTGATCTTGTGGTGATAGTAAGTCGCTTCCAAGGTGAGCTTGTTCGTGAACGCGATCCCTTCAGCCCAGCTGGCGTTGTAGATGAAGCCGGCCGTGTAGCTGTCCGATTTCTCGGGGTTGAGTTTCGGATTGCCGCCGGTGAAGGTGGTGATCTGCGAGTTGGCTTGCTGGAAGCCGACGGGTGCACCGTTTGCGAGGCAGGCCGCCTGGGTCGCTGCCGGCAAGGGTGTGCCGGCGGTTGCGCTGCAGGGGTCCACGAGTGTCGCGCCGAACTGAGTGAGACCATAGAGCTCGCCCAGGTTCGGAGCACGGAAGCCCGTCGAATAGGTACCGCGCAAGGCGAGGTCCTCGATGGGCTGCCAGCGCAGGCCAGCCTTGTAGGTGGTCGTGTTACCGAAGTTGGAATAGTCCGAGTAACGGACCGCGGCGCTCGCACCCAGGGTCGGCAGGACGGGCACGCTGAACTCGGCATAAGCCTCGTTCACGTGGTAGCCGGCCGAAACGGGGGCGGCAAACGAGTCCTGCGATTCGCCGGTCTGGCGCAGCGGGTCCGGATTGAACTTGCCATCATACGCACGGTGCTCGGCGCCGATGGCGATGCCCACCGGCCGATCCTGGATGCTGAACGGATGGCCGGTGATGTTGCCGGAGAAGACCTTGAGGTCCTGCTCGCTCTGATCGATTTGCGGCGCCAGGATGTAGTTGAGCATCGCAGCGGTGATCGGCCGGCCCTGGCCGCCGAACAGATCGAGCGGTACGCAGCCGGGAATCGCGGCGCAGATGGCCGGATCCCCCAAGGCGATGCCGACCTTGGCGATGTTATAACCGCCGGTGAAGGTCTGATTCGCCTTGTTCGCGCTGTCAACGAAGTTGAGGTCCCAGTGGTAATCACTGCCCGCCACCGCGAAGTTGCCGCGGAAGCCGCCGCCGAAGTACCAGGTGTCCACGTCCTGCTTGAAGATACGTGGTCCGGCCTCGAGCGGCCTGCGTGTCACCCAGCCGAAGTTGGTGGCTGCATTCAGATCGATTCCGAATGGGTTGTAGGGATTGAGAGCCGAAACGGACAGCGTATCGGCAATGCCGCCGGTACCCGCGTAGGGGCCCACGAAGATGGGCTCAGGGGCTGCCTGGTTCGTGGACTGACGATTGTTGAACAGGCCCTTCACATACGCTTCCACGTTGTCGTTGATGGAATACGTCAGGTTGGTGAAGATGGATTTGCGCGTGGACGGCGTCAGCAGCTTGTTGTAGGGCGCAAAGTTGAAGCGGTCGCTGTCGCTCCAGTCATGATAGGTTCCCGAGGCGGGGTCGGCCTTGTTCCAGATGGGAGTCGTGGTGCCGTTGTTCAGAGTTACATCGTAGAAATTCGCCTGGTCGGCCGTGCACGAGCCGTAGGCCGGAACGGGCCGGGAAGGGTCGCAGAACGTATAGCGTCCCTGGGGCGTTGCCGAGCTGCCGGCGCGCAGACCTGCCAGAGGCTCGGGGAATGAGGACTGCCACCATTTGGAGGAACTGATGTCCTTCTGGTCGTAGTAGCTCGCGACAAACATCGCGGAGAACCTGTCGGACGAGCCGCCCGCGGTTACGCTGCCCTCAGTGGTACGGCCACCTTTGCTGAACTCACCAACGTAGCCATTCACCTCGACGCCATCGATCCTCTTCTTCGTGATGATGTTGACCACGCCTGCGATGGCGTCGGATCCGTAGATCGACGAGGCGCCATCTTCGAGCACTTCGATGTGATCGACGATCGACAATGGAATGGTGTTGAGGTCGGCGCTGCCGCTGACACCCGAAGCGGAGGACTCGTTCACCCAGCGGATGCCGTCAACGAGCACCAACGTTCGCTTGGAGTCGAGGTTGCGCAGATCGACCTGCGCGGAACCCGCGCCGATACCGCCGCCGTCGGGCGGATAGCCGAAGTTGCCCGACGAGTTGAATTTCGCGTTCAGGGCAGAGCCACCCGTCGTGAGCTGCTGGAGCAGCTCGCCCACGCCTGCGAGGCCGGTCTTCTCGATAGCCTCGTTACTGATGACCGACAGGGGCTGCTCGCGCTGCGCTTCGCTCTGAGCGATGCGGGAACCCGTGACAATGACTTCCTCGACCTTTGGCTCGGCGGCTGCCGGAGCCTGGGCGAGTGCTGTACCTGTGATTGAAACGGCGAGTAGCGACGCCGCCACAGCTGAAACCGGATTGGCGGGACTGAGTAACTTCATGCGACCTCCCTTCGAGGGCAAATTCTTGTGAAATTGGGCTGTTGGTCAGCCCAAATAGGCGGCGACTGTAGCGTCCGCACCCATTAGATGTAAAGAATTATGGCGCACTGAGTCCAAATGTCGCGCGTTGTAGCGACGCGACATTGGACCGCCATTGGTTTAGCTGCCGAGGGCCTCGCGCAAAGTCGCCAGCTCGCGGGCGTAGTGGCGCGCCCGGCCGGAAGATCGTTGATACAGGGGCTCGCGAACCTGCCAGACGCTTGCGGTTTTCACCGCACGCACCGCTCGCGGTTGCGTCTCGTCCGGCGGTCGGCTCGCAAGTCCGAGAAAATCAAAAAGGCGCTGCGCTTCTGTTTCAGGGTGACGCACGTACGTGTCGTAGTCCACGTCATGGATGTCCGCCGGGTAGAGCGCTTTCCAATGTTGCATCAGCCGCCGATATTGGCGGTAGTGGTGGCCGATATCCGCAAGATCGAGCGCGTAACTCATTTGCGGGTCGAGGTGCAGGAAGAAGATGGACAGGCAGTTGTCCAGGGGATCCCGCTTCGTATGGACGATCTTCGCATCGGGAAACAGACGCTTGATGAGGCCGACGTAGAGAAAATTGTCGGGCCGTTTGTCGATCACATGCCGGGCACCGGGAAAGCGCGCGGCGAGCGCCCGCAGGTACTGTGCAGCTAGTGAATTCAGGTCGGCCGGCGACAGTGTTGCCAGAGCTTGGGGAAAGGGCGCGAGGTCCGTTCGCACCAGGTTGGGTAGGAATTCGAGCTCGCCACCCGGCGTCACATCGGTGTGATCGGCGATCACCTGTTCGATCAGCGTCGAGCCTGAGCGGAACATGCCGCAGATGAAGATCGGGTGCGGGTAGGGAGTCGGCGTGAGGTCGCCCCCGGCGACCGCGCCTGGCGGCGCGGGGAATGCCGCGACCAACCTGTCGATGTACTGCTCCTCCGCACGCCGGTCGTAGACGCCGCTGCCTGGCGGAGCGCTCGCACGGCTATATCGGTTTGCCGCCGCGTAGGTCTCGAACGCCGCCGCATATTCACTGCAGCTATCAAGCGCACGTCCTAGCGAAAAGCCGAGAGTGGCGCGGTCTGCGTCGCTCATCTCGGGGGCGACGAACCTGTGCTTGAGCCGCTGAACAAGCGGATCGCCGAGGTCCTGAAAGGTATGGAGTCCGGCGTAACGTGCAAGCGCGTCGGCATTCATCGGTTGGAGCGCGAGGATTCTCTCGTACGTGACTTTTGCGTCGTTCGCCCGCCCCACGTCCTCCTGGAGGTTGGCCAAATTGAACAACGCAGGGACATACGTTGGATTCAACGTGAGTGCCGTCACGAGCTCGCGTTCCGCGGCGTCGTATTGATGCAGGCAATCTGCGTAGATTACACCGCGGTTAAGGTGCGCTTCTTCGGGTTGGTCCACTCCGCGGTTCAGTGCGTGTTGGTAACACGCCAGCGCCGCGGGAAACTGCCCGGTTTTGCGCAGGAGAACCGCGAGGTTGTACCAGGCATCGGGCAGATCGGCGCGCAGCGCGAGAAGCTGCTGGTAGGCTCCAATCGCGTCGCCCAGCCGCCCTTGGCTGTCCAGTAACTGTGCGTCCCGCAGCAGCTCCTCGGGATTCATGGTGGGTGCATCAAGCGGGGTCCGAAAGCGTGAACCAGCAGTTGAAAGCGATCGTTATTCGCTCGCCGTCGCCTTCGAACGGCTTGACGTCGTGCAGCAGCCAGGAAGGAAACATTACGAGTTGCCCGGCCTCCAGTGATGCGTTGGCGATCTGGGGCGAGAACGGCAATTTCATGTTGGAGTTGGCTGGATCCATGTACATGGCTGACATGACCATCGGATTGACGAAGGTCAGAACTGCGCTGTCGGTCTTGCCTGGATCGTGTCTCCCCGGATCGACACAATACACGCCACTCCAGGAGGAGTTCGGATTGTGGTGCAGTCCGAAGAAGCCGCCGCGCCGCGTTACGTGGAAGCAGCAGTCGTTAAAGATGTTCAACCGGTTGATGACCGGCAGGTCATAGCCGTTCAATGTTGCAATCAGCGACAGCAGTTGATTCCAGCAGAAAGCCTTCAACTGCTGGACCGCCGGATCATTGGCCCGGAACAGATTGAAGTCGCTCTCGAAGACTTCGGCGTTACGCTGGGTAGAGGGGCGCGGATTGCGCTGACCGCTTTGTTCCTGCGCCTGGATGAAGCGTTTCAACGCCGGATTGAGAAGCTCGGGAGTCGGATGGCGGCTTCTGGCGAGCGGGACGCTGAACAGGGTGATGAGCTCGGGAGCTTGCATGGGTCAATCCGCGGCGTGGCCGGGCACAGGGTACTGCTGGACAACATCGCCCAGCGCCTCTTTCAGCTTGTCGAGCCAAGGCTCGAAGTTGCGCCATTGGTCCACGCCGTCAGCGTACAAGGGGCGACGCACCTGTTCGGAGCTCGCAGTGTGCACGACGCGCCGCGTCTCGTGGAATCGCAGGCACTGCTCCTCGAACGGCAATCCGCAGTAATCCAGCAACTTACGCACTTCGCCTTCCAGGTCCGCGACCAGCCTCTCGTAATAGATGCGGTGGACGCGCCCCGGTAGCACCGCATCGAAGTGTGCCATCAGATGGACGTAGTCCCGGTAATGGTGCCCGATATCCTCGAGGTCATAGCTGAACCAGACGCCCGACTGAAAATGCTGTTTGAAGTTGGCAAAACAACAGCCGAGCGGCGAGCGCCGCGCATCGATGATCCGCGCGTTGGGCAGGAGCAGGTGAATAAGTCCCACATGGTAGAAATTGGTGGGCATCTTGTCGATGAAATGCGGTTTGTCGAGCCGGCGGTTGGCGCGCGTCTGCGCGATATATCGTTCGCCGAGCATTGCGAGCTCTCTGCGTGTCAGCCGCGCTATGCTTTGCGGATACTCAGGCGGGTGGCCCGGCACCTCGCGCAGGCCGAGCTCCAGCGCGAAGCCTGGGATATCCGGTAGCTCGCGGGTGCCTTCGACCTGCGAATGGCTCGCGAGGATCTGCTCGACGAGCGTAGACCCGGAGCGCGGCAGTCCTACGATCAAGATAGGATCGGCTGACGGGTTCCCGGCGCCCTTGCGCGCGCTCAGGAACTCCTGTGTGAAAAGTTGCCGCGTCCGTTGTATCAGGCGCGTGTTGCTCTGTCGGTCGTAGTTGAATGCCGCTCGGCGCAAGGCGTTACCGCGCGCGTAGTGCTGGAAGGACTCCGCGAAGTTGCCTGCGTCTTCCAGCGCCTTGGCCAGAGCGAATTCGAACTGCAGGCGGTCATCCGCGCCCAGGTCTTCGCGCGCCAGCTGCTGCTGCATGGTTTCGAGATCCGCCGCGGTGAAGCGCAAGGTCTTCAGGTTCGCGAGGCTGAACCAAGCCTCTCCGAACGCGGGCCGCAGCTCGGTGCTCTTGCGATAGGCGGCCACGGCCTCATCGAGGCGGCCGCCAACCCGCTTCGCGTGCCCGTAGGCGAGGTACACCATTTCATTAGTCGGGAATTGATTGATCAGCGCGGTAAGTATTTCGGTCGCGCGCTCGTTCTGCCCCATGAGACTGTAGGCCGATGCCTGCAGCGAGCGGTAGGGCAACTCGTCCGGCGACAGCACGAGCAGCCGCTCGACAAGGGGCAGAATGGCCTCTGCCTTCTGCTGGCTGTGCAGGATGCGCGCGAGGTCGAAGCGCGCCGCGCTGTACCCGGGTGCAAGCGTCAAACATTGGCCGAGCAGGCGTTCGGCCTTGATGTAGTCTTCCCGTTGGGCTGCAATTTCCGCCAGCATGCGCATCGCCACCACGTCTTGCGGCGCCGTTGCCAGCTGTCGCTGCAGCAGGGTTTCCGCGGCCGCCAGCCGTCCCATAGCGATCGCGCCCGCGGCTTCTCCCAAGTGCTGTTCGGGCATGGCGAGCCGGAAATAATTCGCATAGGCAGCGTCGCAGGCCTTGGTGTCGCCTTCGGAGGCATGCAGCGCTGAGAGCTCACGCCAGGCCTCCGCGAGATTGGGCTCCAGCTCCACGGCTCGGCCGAGCGTTTCCAAGGCTTCCGCCGTGCGCCCTTGCGCCGCCAGCGTCCGGCCGAGTTCCAGCCGAATTAGTGCCGAATCCGGCTGCAGGGCTGCCAGGTCGGCGAACGCCTTCGCGGCCAGCTCGAGATTGCCGGCACTGCGGTGCGCAGTGCCCAGAAGCAGGGTTGCCGCGGGATTTCCCGGGTGCTGCTCCAGGATGACCGCGGACTCCCGGGCCGCCGCCAGGGGATTGCTGTCCAGGAGTGCCGCCACCCGCATCAGTTTCAGATCGACCGCCGCCCCTGTTCCACTCAACGCACTCTCCAGTTATCACCCGCGCTAGAATCGATGCGCGAAAACGCAGCAACATAGGTGAACTTCTTGAGCAACGTCAATGCCATGTCCCCGGACAACGCGACGGTCGTGCGGATGATTCAGGCATCCAAGGCGGCTGCGGCGGCCGGGCGTTCGGCCGAGGCGGAAGAGCTGCTCGTGCGCGTCGCCCAGCTCGCACCGTCCCATCCGGCGGTGCTGAACGAACTCGGACTGCGCATGATGGAGCGAGGCGATGCCGGCAAGGCGCGCGAGCTGTTTACACGCGCCACCCAGGCCGATCCCGGACACCCATCGCTTTGGTCTAACCTGGCGGCGAGCCTCAACGCTCTGGGGCTTGCACAGGAAGAGATGGTGGCCGTGGAGCGCGCTTTGGCTCTTGAGCCGCGGCATCTGGCTTCGCTTCTGCAAAAGGCCGCGCTGATCGAAGCGCGCGGCGATCCTCGGAATGCTGCCCGGGCCTACCGTAATGCGCTCGCTACGCTGCCGCCCGGTGTGGTTCCCCCGCCGACAGTCAGCTCAGCCGTGGAGCGTGCCCGCGAGGCAGTACGCACCGATGATGCCTTGCTTGCCGCCGCCATCGAGGAGCGGCTCGCCGGAATTCGCGATCGCCACGGAGGCGGGTCATATCGGCGCGTGGATCGGTGCCTCGAGCTGCTGACCGGCAAACGCACACGCTACAACCCAGAGCCGACTTTCACGTACTTTCCGGAAATTCCGGCCGTGGAGTTTTTCGAGCGGGCCGATTTTCCGTGGTTGGATGCAATCGAGGCGGCCACCGAGCAGATCAGGACCGAGCTCACGACGGTGCTGGTGTCCGATCGGGCCGGTCTCGAGCCGTATATCGCCTACCCCGAGGGTGTGCCGCTCGATCGGTGGAAGGAGCTCAACAAGTCGCGCAAGTGGAGCGCGTATTTTCTGTGGAACCAGGGCACAGCCCAGCCAGCTCACCTGGCGCGCTGCCCGCGGACGGCCGCGGTGCTGAAGGGTGCGCCACAATGCGATGTGGCAGGACATGGCCCGACCGCCTTCTTTTCTCTTTTGGACGCTGGCACCCACATCCCACCGCACACTGGCGTTACCAACACACGGCTGACTGTGCATCTGCCGCTCATCGTGCCGCCGGAATGTGTGTTCCGAGTGGGAAGCGAGACACGCGAGTGGGTTCCGGGCAAGGCATGGGTGTTTGATGACACCATCGAGCATGAAGCCTGGAATCGTTCCGACTCGCCGCGTGCGGTTCTGATCTTTGACATTTGGAATCCGTTTTTGAGCGAAGCCGAGCGCGATCTCGTGCGCGCCGCGACGGAAGTTGTCGGGACGTACTACTGCACTGACACGCAAGGTGTAGCGTGAGTTTCGTCAGGAAGGCTCGCACGCGCCGAGCTCGCGTCGCGCGATTGGCTGCAGGGCTAGGTCTTGCCGTACTCACCGGTGCAACCGCGCAGGCATCCGAAGCCGTAGCAACCGAAAACGCGCTGCAGGCGTGCGCGAGGATCGATGCGTCGGCCGACCGGCTGACGTGTTATGACCAGCTTGCGGGGCGGAAGGCTTCCAGTTCGGCGGTGCCACGTGCTTCTGCGCCAGGCGCGGCCGCGGGGGCTTCCAACTCGTCGGGAGCGGCAGGTGGAACCGCAGCAGCCGCTGCTACTGCGCCGTCACCACTTGCGCCGCCACCGAAAGAAGCGTTCGGACTGTATCGGGCCGAGCATCCGGTGGCGCCACAGGGAGCGCCCACACTTACCGCAAAAGTCGTGTCTATGGCTGTCGGCGGGAATGGGCGTCCAACTGTCGCGCTCGAAGGAGTCGGCGTGTGGGAGCTCGATGCACCGGACGCCGTGCTGTCGAGTGGAGACACCGTGACCATAAAGCGCGCCTCCCTCGGATCCTTCCTCATGACTACACCCAGCGGTCGCACGCATCGCGTCCAGCGTATTCGATAGATTGACATCCTCCCGCGCCTGAAGGCGACGGGATTCCTATGGCGTCTGCAGGCAGCATTGATCTGCTCCTGAATCGCTTCGGCCGGTTCCTGCTGCTGGCGATCTGACTGCATCGCTCACTTCACAGGCGCAACGGGCGTGCCCCGCCCTGAGAACATTGATCGCGCCGACCCGATCGGCGTTTTCCTCGAAGCCGCATTCAGTACAGGCGAAGCGTTCCTGTGTCTGCCGGTTCTGCGCCGAGACATGATCGCATTCCGGACATCTTCTGCTGGTGTTCTGTGGCGGTACGAGGATCAGTTCACCACCGTTCCACAGCAGTTTGTACTCCAGTTGGCGACGGAACTCGAACCAACCCTGATCGAGGATGGATTTGTTCAGACCAGACTTGGCCCGAACGTGCCTGCCGGGGACCTCGATTGAACCGGCCGCCGACTTGGACATGTTCCGAACCTGCAAGTCCTCGATACACACCATCGCGTGGCTTTGGCTGATCGCGGTCGAGATCTTGTGCAGGTAGTTGCGGCGGACGTTACCGATACGCACATGGATGCACTGGATACGGCCTTTCGCCTTCTTCCAGTTGTTGCTGAACTTCTGTTTGCGGCACATTGCCTGCTGCCCCTTGCGTAAGGCGGTTGCGTGCCGCTTGAAGCTGTTGAGCGGGGCATAGAAGGTGCCGTCCGAAAGCGTGGCAAACCGGACCACGCCCAGGTCGATGCCGACTGCGCCGCCCTGCGGCAGAGGCCGTGCAACTTCTCGCTCGGTTTGAATACTCACGAACCACTTGCCACACGAGAGTCTGACGGTGAGGTTCTTCACCGTGCCAAGCACCTTACGGCTGTTACGGTAGCGTAACCAGCCAAGCTTGGGCAGGAATAGCCGCGAGCTCTGCTGCTCGAGCCTGATCTGCTTCGGGTCGGGATAACGAAAGCTACCGTGCTGGCCCTTCCTCTTGAAATGCGGCAAGCCGGCCCGCTTGGCGAAGAAGTTGATGTAAGCGCGCTCCAAGTCCTTCAGCGCCTGTTGCAGCGGATGCGTCGGCGCATCCTTCAGCCATACTGTTTCCGTCTCGCTGCGCCACTGGGTCAGCAGCTTGCACAGTCCGGCATAGCCGAGCGTCTTCTCGCCCGCATCAAAGCGCGCCTTCTGCAAAGCCAGCCCTTTGTTGTAGACAAAGCGGCACGAGCCGGCGAAGCAGCGCATCTGTTGCCGCTGCGCCCCGTTGGGACGAAGTTCGAACATGAAGGCTTGCAAGCGTTTCACAAACCTATGATACGGTTGGTCTATGAGCAATGAAAGCGATATCCGACACGGCAGACACTGTGTTTTCAAGTTACACGTGCATTTGGTCTTCGTCGCAAAATATCGCCGCCGTGTGTTCGACGCACACGCTATCGACGCTCTGCGCGGCATCTTCGCCGACGTCTGCTCAGACGCGCAGGCTACGCTGGTGGAGATGGACGGCGAAGACGACCACGTGCATCTGCTCGTGGAATATCCTCCCAAACTCTCCGTCTCCTCGCTCGTGAACAGCCTCAAGGGTGTTTCCAGTCGCTGACATTCACGACAGCTTCGCTGTCGGCGCTATCCTTCCCCGACCTGAAGGACGGGGCTTGCCGCGCGTCCTGGTCAAAAAAAACGGCGGGCTCCGTAGCCCGCCGTATGAAGGTTTTCCTAACCTTTATCTTCGCTTAGAACTGCGCCGTCACACGGGCAAACAGGAAGCGTCCCATCGCATCGTAGGTTCCCGGCCAGGTATTACCGTTGCACGAGCTGCCGTTCGGGGTGATCGTCGGGCAGTTCGAGGCGTAACCACCGCCACTGGAGTTCAGAATCGGCGGATCCTTGTCGGCAATGTTGTTGACACCGAGCTGCAGACTGACGCCCTTGTAAACCGCGAAGCGAGCGGTCAGGTCGAGGTAGTTGTACGTCCCGATGTGTGACGTCAACGGCAACGACTTGCCAGTCAACTGCGGGTCGGAGCTGGTCAGCTGCGAGTCCACGCTGCCGATGAAGCGCCAACGGAAGGTGACATCCAGCGCGTCCCACGGCGTGGACCACGTCGTGGTAAGGGTGTGTCGCCACGACGGATTCGAGGCACCGCAAGTGGTGCCGAAGAATCCAACGCAGTTATACGTCGGCCCATTGGTCAACGGCTGCGTGCTGAGTGCGATGAGCTTCGTGCCTTCCAGGTCCAGATTCACGGAGCCCAACGACGTCAGCCCGATGCGGTACGTCGACTTGAAGTCGATACCCTTCGTCGAAAGCGAACCGAAGTTCACGTTCGTGTCGTCGATGTACCCTTGGGGAGTACGGAACAGCGTGCCGTTTTGATCACGGCGGACCGCGGTGCAATACACCGGGTCACCCGTTGCAAGACAGTTGTTGATGATCGTGTCCGCGCCGATGGCCCCGATGGTGTCCTGGACTTTGATGTTGAAGTAGTCCACCGAAATCATCAGGTGCTCGATGAATGACGGCTGAAACACGACGCCTGCCGAATACGTATCCGACTTCTCGGGGTGCAGCTTCGTATTTCCGCCCAGGTTGCCGTTGTATTGGCCGGCGGGGCTGGCAGCGATGTTGCCGTATTGCGCTGCACTGACTCCCGTGAGAGCGCACTGTGCGGCGCTCGCCACCGGAGTTGGGCCGGCGCAGGGGTCCTGCGAGCCGTCCAGCACGACGGCTGCCGGGGTATACAGCTCGAGAATGTTCGGAGCGCGGACCGCACGCTGGTAGCTGGCGCGCGCGCGGATGTCCTGGATCGGCGCCCACTCGAGTCCCAGCTTATACGTGTTGGTCTTGAAGCCCAGGCTGTAGTCCGACCACCGGTAGCCGCCTTCGAACGACATCGAGTCGGCGAACGGAGCCTTGTCCAGGATCGGTACACGGACTTCCGAGAACAACTCCTTCACATGGTAGTTGCCGTGGACGGGAGTCGTCGGACCACCGGAGCCCGCCGCATTGCCCTGCTGGCTGAGCAGGTCCGGCAGGAAGTTCGCGGATTCGGAACGCCACTCGGCGCCGAGGTTGACCTTCAGGCCTTCCTCGTTGCTCGGCACCTTGACGCCGTATTTGCCCAAGTCGCCCGTTATCGAACCGGAGACCACCTGCTCGGTCGTGGTGGCTTCGATGAGGAGCGGAACCTGCAGGTAATTGAGTGCCTCCTTCGTGACACCGTTCGGTACCCAGATGTTCCAGGGAACGCAGGCTGTGTCGGTGCCATTGAGAACGGATTGGCAGACCGGGGCGCCCGTAGTCGGATCCGGCACGACGGTCAGCGCGTTCTGGATGTTCGCGTTGCTGAAGTAATTCACGTTGCCGTTGCTGCTGTCCACCGAGCCGCGCTGAGCGTAGGCATCGTATTTGAAGGCGTCGTTGATATCGCCCCTGACACCGACGAGCGTGCGGAACGATTGGTTGCTGAAGGTTGCAACACGTCCACCGCCTTCGACGTTGCGGCGGCCAATGTACATGTTGATGCCAGTCGGCGCGATACCCGCGTTGGGTCCCTTGGTCGGGGTCTGTGCCGCGATGTTCGCCTTCGAACAGATGACGTCGTGTTCCTGGGCGGTCAGCAGCGGATCGCTGCAGGGGATGAAGGAGAGCAGCGTGAAATCGCCGCTTGCCGCGATCTGCGCCTCCGACGTGTTACGGCTGAACATCGCCTCGCCGTAAACGGTCGCGTGCGAGTTGACGTCAAGTGTCAGGAACGTACCGGCCGTCCAGCGCTCGTTCGGCCGTTGGTAGAAGTTCAGCGGGCCGAAGTTATAACGGTCATTGTTGGCGTCAAAGTCCCGGAATTGACCCGTCAAACCGTCGACCGTGCTGCTGAACAGGGGCTTGCCATCCACGCCGTACGCCAGGAAGTAGCCGCCAGCTCCGTTCTTCGCGGTCGTGCCCGAGCCACCGCAGGCCAGGCCACCTTTGCTGGTCGAAGCCAGCGAGCACGAGGAATAGTCGAATTTGGACTGCAGGGTGGCATTAGCCTTGTCGAACGTCGCATAGAACGTCGCATTGCCTCTGTCGTCCGCAAAGTTCGAGCCCATCAGTATCGACACGCTCTTGCCGAAGCCGGTGTTGACGCTCGAGTCGGGCAGTGGATAGTTATGTGCCTTGACGTACGACTGTGCACCCGTGTTGCCGTTGTGATGCTGGAAGAAGTTGTAGTCGGCATCGATT
>Ga0105247_10000217_pt1 | contig 55594 bp, 44 predicted proteins | sample KBSS24metaG_FD_81519 | JGI IMG/M metagenome (GOLD analysis project Ga0105247, IMG submission 81519) | Switchgrass rhizosphere microbial communities from Kellogg Biological Station, Michigan, USA - KBS S2-4 metaG | ecosystem: Host-associated > Plants > Roots > Rhizosphere > Soil | place... | reverse complement strand
TGCGGTCGCGTGCGCTCCGCCGTCACGCCGCAGCAGTACATCGTGCCTGACTTCGCTGTTCCTCCATACTCGAGCCACACCTCCGGCCATGATTCACAGTTCGGATCGAAGAGAGTGAAATCTTCGAAGCCATGCGACACGAAACCGGTTACTTCGATGAGTTTGTGATTGTAGGCTTTTGGATCGCTCCTTAATTTGCAAAGCGAGATCTTGAGCGGTCCATCAGTTGATTGGACCTCAGCAGGCTGATTAGTCACGGTGCGTTTGAAGGCGTGATGGACCATCGCCGTTCCGCCGGCGAACACGAGTAGCGTCAGGAATACAGGTAAACGAAATTTCATTGGCTGCTATTGATCCTAAGCCCCTGAACGAGAAATGTGGAATAAACTTGCGAGTAGTGGTAATAAAGGTCTAAATTTCGCCACTTCTCAATCAGTAACCCGCAATCTCGAGGTGCCCAAAATGAATACTACCCGCAAGCCTCTCGCATTAATCCTTAACGTTTTACTACTAGCCTCGGCGTTTTGCCAGACTTTACAGGCCCAACCCGCGACAGCCGACGACGTGCGTATCGCGAGGCTCGCCGGGCTGGCTAAAGTTTGGGGAAGCGTGAAGTATTTTCATCCCTTCCTCGCTTATCGCGACATCGATTGGGACAAGTCTCTCATCGAGACCATTCCGAAAGTTAACGCTGCGAAGTCTCCGCAGGACTACCAGGCTGCTCTAAACCAGATGCTCGCAGTGCTGAACGATAAGAGCACTCGCGCTGAAATCGACGTCGAGACAAAACCCGATCCTCCAGCACCGGTTGACGCAGCAAAACTCGTCCGCACGGAAAACGGCGTGTTGATTATCGATTCCACCCAGATCGCCAAAGCCATCGCGAAGGACATCTCCGCACTCAACAAGTTCGCGACCACCATCAACGAAGCTTTACCAAACGCAACCAGTGTCGTCTTCGATGCGCGAGGCACGACAAAAGCACCCGATGACGAGGCATATCACTTTGATAATTTCATGCGCCAAACGCTCACCGCAATGCTCGACGGAACTGTCGTACTCGGCGCGACAAGCCATCGAATGCACAACGGCTACGCTACGCAAGTCACCGGCGGAGCAAACTTCTATTATTCAGGTCTGATCAGCCCTGCACCACAAACCATCGCCGGACGAAGCAAAACCAAAACACCGCCAATCGTATTCATCATCAATCAAAACTCGCCTTCGTTCGCTGACATTCTGAGCGGCATGCAGGCCGCCGGTCGCGCCGTCGTCATACAGGAAGGCGAAGCACCTACCAGCAACACCGCCACGATAGATCTTCCCGAGAACGTGAAAGTGCGAATGCGCATCGTCGAACTAGTGAACCCGGACGGCTCGATCGAGCTGCAACCTGACGTCACGGTCACGAAAAGCGCCGCGGAGGATGCGGCCTTAAAAGAAGCGATACAAGGAAAGGCAATTGCGCAAAGACAAAACCGCGCGCCATCTCCTGCGGCCCGACAAATCGCGCAGAAGGACAAGCCATATCCCGAGATGGTTTTTCCAACCACCGAATATCGTCTGCTGGCGTTGTTTCGTTACTGGAACGTCATCAACTATTTCTTCCCTTACAAGCACCTGATCGGCGATTCGTGGGAAACGGTTTTGGCCCGGTACATTCCCAAGTTTGAAGCAAACAAAGACGCGGTGGATTACCAGTTGACGGTGCGCGAGCTGGTTACAGAAATGCATGACTCACATGGCGGCGTGCGAAACGCCAATGCCGCGAGTGAAAAGTTCGGCACGCATCTGCCACCGGTGCTGACGGGCTACATCGAAGACAAATCGGTCGTCACGAAAGTTCTGGATGAAAAACTCCCGATCAAAGTCGGCGATGTTGTTTTGGCGGTTGACGGCGAGCCCGTTGAAAAGAGACGCGAGTTTCTGGCTCGTTATACGGCCGCGTCCACGCCGCAGTGGTTAATGAGAAGCGTGAATGGCCGCTTGCTGCTTGGACCAAAAGACAGTGTGGCGAAGCTAAAAGTGCAGGGCATCTCAGGCGAAACCCGCGACGTCGAGCTGCCGCGAACACAACCGATCACGGATCCGAAGTTGTTCCAACTGCTGGAACGCTCAACACCGGTCATTCAAGTGTTGCCGAGCGGCTTCGGCTATGCCGATCTCGATCGCTTGCAAGCCGGTGAAGTCGACAAGATGTTTGAAACCATCAAGGGAACGCCGGCTGTGATTTTCGACATGCGTGGTTATCCTAACGGCACGGCGTGGTCCATCGCGCCGCGTCTAACTGAAAAGAAGAGCCTCGTGGCCGCCCTCTTCTCCAGGCCAATTCTGGAAGCAACAGATCTCAATGACTCTGAGCTGGCTGGCTCCGCACGCTATTCGTTTGCGCAAAGAATTCCGGAACGGCAGGGCGACGTTTACAAAGGCAAGGTCGTGGTGCTGATAAACGAAGATGCAATCAGTCAGGCCGAGCATACCTGTATGTTTTTCGAAGCGGCAACGGACGTAACGTTTATCGGTACGCCCACGGCGGGTGCAAATGGCGACGTAACAGTCATGGTGTTGCCAGGTAACTTGATAGTGAGTTTCAGCGGGCATGACGTTCGCCATGCGGATGGTCGACAGTTGCAGCGAGTCGGGATACAACCAACGATAAGAGTGGCGCCAACAATTCGCGGGCTGGTTGACGGTCGCGATGAAATCCTCGAGGCCGCGGTCAAGTTTCTGCAAGGCCGAAAAAGCTAACTGACAGGGCGGGGCTCGTAGTAAACTTCCCGACGCTTTGCCCAGAAATCGTTCCCAACAATCAGGAGGTTCCCTTTGAATAATAACCTGCATAATAAGCTGCGCCTTATCTGCGCCTTCCTTCTCTTTTTGCTGCTGGCCAATAGCGCGACCGCCCAGGACCAGCCTACGCTCTCCAAAGATTCGCTCCAGATCACCGCGTTCACAGTCAACGTTTACAAAGGCAACTATGATGTTTGGAGCTGGTTACCGAGGATGCAATTTCGCGTTAATGGTCCAATCGCGAGTGGCAGTCAGCTCTACGTGCAGTATTCACTGCCGACCGGACCGTGGGTGAAGTTTGACTGCGACACTGGCAACATCGAAAAAGGTTACTGGTGGAAGACGGAGTGCGGCGGCCGTGATATTGGCGAGGATAAGGCGAGCCTTTACACCGGGCCGGTAAGCTTCGTCATCAAAATGCGCAACGAGCTGCAAGGCACTGATGTGACGCTCTTCACCGGCAAGATGAAAGTCGCGAAAGCGCACTCAAACGAGGCTGGTCCAAAGGCCGCGCAAAAGTTTGTCTACTTCGTGGACCACGATTGGAACCTTCCGATCGGTTACATTTACCTGACGCCCGCCGACGTTTACGGTTGGAAGCTCCCCGATTTTCACGTTTCATTTTGGGTTCGCGGCGACGCATACAAGTTTGATCCGCACCTGTTCTACCAGGGCAAAGAGGTCGGCAAGAGATTTATGGATGGCACGGAGATCGGCAGGTCGAGTTGCGAAGCCGTTGTCGAGAACAACACCACTCATTACGTAGAAGACTCGATGCCACAAAAAGCAAAATGGGCGCGCGTCGAATGCGACTTCCCGAACATCAAGGGCAGCAACACGTCGGGGGACGACGTTACCAAAGACATCTTCACACTCGCCGCCAATCCGGGTGAATACGAATTCAAGTTGCTGTGGAACAACAAGCTGGCGCGATCGATGAAGTTCACGGTCCAACCCGGCGGAAAGTTTGACAACGGAATCGCGTCGAGTAATCAACTCGGCAGCGATCGCGTGATCGTTCCGGTCGTGATCATCGGCGATCAGGACGGCATGTGGAACAAAACCGCGTGGCAGACGGACGCGTTTTATGGGAATCCGTTGAAGGGCTTCACTCCCGGCCCATGAAGCAGTAGTACACAAAAGGCACAAAACAGAAGTTCAGAGTTCAAGCTTTAACTTGCTGCGTTCGGTTTCCGTTTTGTGCTTTTTTGTGCCTTTTGTGTACTAACTTGTCGGTTGAGTTTTGAGGCGTGTGGCGGTGCGCGCGAGGCTCCACAGCACGAACGCGAGCGCGATGCTCGAGGCCGCGAGCACGACGTAGATTAGCCACGGTACGCGCTCGGTGAGTGGCTTCGGTTCGGGTTTGTATTCGCGATTTGCGATCACGTCGCCGAGCTGGCTGTGAACCGGCTCCTTTGAAAGACGCGCCGCCACCTCTGTTTCAAAGTCATAATGCGGCGCCGGAACGTTTTCGTTACCAAAGAACAATCGTAACGGTTGTGCAGCCGGCTCCTTCAACTCAAACACAAGCTGCCGCGCAGGTGCGCTCGCGTTGATCGACGTGATATTCAAAGTCGGATTGCTGTAGTCAGTGATCTGTAGGCGCAACTTGCGCACCGCTGCCTCTTCGTTGAAATACATCACCAGCGGTTTCTTTTCCTCACCGGAATGCCGCGTGAGATCACCGCTCGCCAACAAGCGCACGTTCTGCGGATCGTCGATCGACTCGACTTGAAACGGACGTGAAAACGAGTCGTCTTCGATCTCGATACTGAGTCGATCACACGGTATGCGCCCGCCGAGATCGAGCGTCCAAACACTCGCGTGCGCTCCCTGATTGCGCTGCAACTGGTACGACGGCACCGGCACATTCCACGTCGATAGCCAGCCTTTCTCGCGCACTGCCATCATCACTTTCACGCTCGTTACCTGTGGCGTTTCACGATCGGTGATCGGATCGCGCGACACCTTCACGCGCAGGTATCGATAACGGCTCGTCGGATAACTGACCTTTTGCGACTCAGCCACATTGTTCTGCGACGCAAAACTAAAAATCACGCCATCATTGCTCAGCATCCGCCACTCTCGACCCGAATCACTTCCTTCCACCACAACCTGGCGACGGAAGTTTGTACCATTAGTTTCAATATCGATCTCGTTATGCTCGCCGGGGTTCTCGCCGAGATCTACAGACACTTCACTCGTCGCTGGACCAGCAGATCCGTGATTAAAAAGCTGTGCGGGAATCTCTTGTTTCTCGTCCACGTCGCGGCGGATGCGAATGGCGTAAGGAATCTCGCGGTTGTTGGCGTCGAAGAGTCGCAGGTCCGCCAGATCAGCGCGCGCCTTGTCCATCACCGGAAGCGGCACAGCGAGGTCGTAAATCTGACCGTCAGCTCTTTCAGGCGTGACCTCGACGTAATAAGGCCACAGCGACAACGAAGTTTGCGCGGAAACTGAAACGACTAACACCAGCGCCGCGACGATCACAAAGAGTAGAGACTTCATGTGACTGGCTCCTGCGAATGAAATGCCCTGTGATAACCCCATGAGACCAGCAGTAACAAAATGCCGAGCACCGCGAACACGATGATGCGATAGAGCTTCTGAAGTTGTGCGATATCAACCAGCATCGCCTTAACGATCGTTAATGCAAAGAGTACGAGCGCGGCCCAGCGAATCACGGCCACACGACGAAGGAAGCCGTATGCTGCGAGCGCGGCAGCGTAAGCGGACCAGATAACGGAAAGCGCCATCTGGCCGAGCCAACGTTCGTGCGCCGCGTCTTCCATGCTCTTTTGGGCAAGCGCACGCCCGGCAAAATACGTTTGAGTTTCAATCGAGATTAATAACCAAAAGGTAAGCGCGGCACCCAGCCCGATCATGAGCTTCGTCATGCGCTCGTTAACTAGCTGTCGTCTACCCGCTCGCTCAAAAAGATATACCGCGATCATGTAACAACCGACCACCGCGAGCGACGAGAGAAAGTAGCGATTGAAAACCGGAGTGAATGCCGGGCGATAACCATAAGGCGTGTCCCAGAAAAGGAACTTGAAAAACGCGAAGACAAACAGCCCGAACGCGTGAGCGCGCAGACGGACGGATTGAATTTCGAGACCGGCCCACAGTATTGCCACGCCTTCGACGGCCCATGCGATCGTGATCCAATTTGAGCTTAGCTGAATCGGAATCGCGATCGTGACGAAAGTCAGTGCGACGGCGATCAGCAATAGGATGTCGCGCCGGCTTTTGACGCCACGCGCCAGCAAAAGCTTCGCGATGCCGGCGTAGAGCAGCGCCATGATGATGGCGAAGGCGCCCATCCAATCGTGATGAGTTGGATTGAGCAGGTGATACGCAGTCGCGAAAAAGACGAACGGGTTGGCCAACAGCAGCAGCGCGTCTTCAAGTGTGGCTGACTCGCGCCGGAACAACTCACGCGCGAGATGGGCCAACAGGAAAAGAAGGAAGATTGCAGTTTGAAAGATCAGAACGGCGCCGCGCTTTTGGTGGTGGTAGTTTTCGTCATACCACGTCCAGAAGAGTAGTTGTGTACCGTAGTAAGCAATCGAGCTAAGGCCGGGCCAGTGTTTGAGCAGCGCCAAAGCGCCGGCGTCAAGTACGACGAGATACGTGAAGAACGATCGATACTGATCGCGATCGGAATGAAGCAGAACGGGCGTCAACAGCCCGCCAATCAATGCCATGATCGCGATCGCGGGCGCGTTATAAACGACCGCGAGCGCGCCTGCTTCGGCGATCAGGATCGCCAGAAAACTAAATGCGGTCGTTTGCCCGACGAGATGGTAGTAGCCGAACGCGGCGTAAGTGGAAAGGTAGAGCAGCACGATGCCGCCCGCCGTCAGGATCTGCGAAAAGATGCGCCAGCCACGCTGCCGGTAACGAAAACCGGCGAGTGACATCGCAATGCCAAACATGATGCCGATCGAGACTCGGCCCAGCTCGCCGATCCAGCGATTGTCGAATGCATACTTCAGAAAGAACGCGGTAGCGAAGAGAATCAGCACGACCGCGACCCAGCCAACGCCACGACGTCCGATCAGCGATTCGAGTTCGAAGGCGGTGAGTGATTTTGGTGGCGGCGCCGGGCGCGGTGGCGGTGGTGGCGGTGATGGTTGTATTACCGGTTCAGGTGCCGGAGCTGGCAGGGGTTCAACGACTACCGGGCGTCCGGCGAGGGCGGCTTCGAGTGCTGCAATCCTGTTTCTGGTTTTTACTGAAATTACGATAGCAACGATTGGCAGCACGATTGCAGCAAGCAGTGATGCCAGCAGCAACAAAGCGAGGAGCAGGAAAAGTCCATCCATTCAAGCGCGAACAATACCACAAAGATCCGCGTTTCTCCGCGAAATCCGTGTACAATGGCCGATGTATGTCGAGGGAAGAAATCGCCAACACGATTAGCCACGGACTGGGATTGATCCTCGCGCTCGTTGCTGTTCCGATCCTGATCGCTGCGGCTGTTCGCGCCGGGAGCATTCACTTCACGGTCGGCGTCAGCGTGTTTGGCGGTACGATGGTCCTGCTCTATCTCGCTTCGACTCTGTATCACTCGCTCACACACGAAGCTGCGAAACAGTTATTCCGGCTTTTCGATCACACGGCGATCTTTCTGCTGATTGCGGGAACGTACACGCCGTTTAGTCTGGGCGTGCTGCGTGGTCCATGGGGTTGGTCGCTACTGGCTGCTATTTGGACGCTCGCCATCGTCGGCATCACCTTAAAGATCAGAAAGCAAACACGCCACTCACCGATTGGCATCGTGTTGTATGTGATCATGGGATGGCTTGCAGTGGTGGCGGTGAAACCGATGGTGATGCTGATTCCTGTGCCGGGAATACTTTTGATACTCGCAGGCGGGCTCGCCTACACGGGCGGTCTCGCGTTCTTCGCCGCGCAGCGAATCCGCTACAACCATTTCATCTGGCACCTCTTCGTGATCGCCGGCACCACGTGCCACTTCTTCGCCGTGCTCTGGTACGCCGCTTAGTACACAAAAGGCACATAAGGACACAAAAGGCACATAATGAATTTCTTCATTTTTGTGCCTTTTGTTTTTATGTGCCTTTTGTGGCCGGCTTTATCGTGATTTGTATTGGAAGCTGATTCGAGTTTCCTCGTCCATTACCAGCGGTCGCACGAAGCGATACGACTTGCCACTGCGTGGCACTTCAACCGCCACCGGAAGAATGCCTGCAACGCGACGTTGCAGGTTGAACACGTTCTGTGACGCCGTGTTCATCTGCGCTGCGCGATCCTTCTTCAGCTTGTCTTCGATCTCGCGGCTGTTACTGTCGGCGCTGTCGGTGCCTGTTATTTCCACGGTTGCAGCGACACCGCCTACTACCATCGCAGTCCCGATGCGCGCCGGCTTCGTCTCCAGCAGATTCAGATCGTATAGCATTTTTTGGAAACCCGGTGACGAGATCGTTACTTTAACTGCTCCCGGTTGCATCCCTGCGATCCGCCAATGACCTTCGCTGTCAGAAGTCGTGGTCAAGCTGGTCCCGGTTTGCGTGTTGGTGACAGTAACTTCCGCACCCGGAATAACTGCGCCTTGTTGATCGACGATTACGCCACCGACCTGCCCCGGCTCGAGCGAGGCGAGATCGAGCGACGACCAGTTCCGCGAGCCATCTGAAAAGTCATCATCAGCATCGACGATGTTATTCGCGATCGATGCTGGAAACAGTTCCGCCGAGAGCGCGTTGCCACCGAACTGCCTCACTTCGAGCCGTTCCGGTAACGACACTTCCCACGTCAGAAGATTCACCGGAATGTTCAACTTCGGCAGGCCCATGTCGTAAGCGCCACTCTTCGCGAACCTCGTTCCCGAGCTGTAGTAAACAAACGACACGTTGTAAGGCTTGGACGAATCGAGTCCCGCGCGCAGCAACGGCACACGAGTCCCGTCTTTGCCCTCGACAGGCTTCACGCGTTCGCCTTCAACTTCCGCAGAAAGCAACTGCGCGCCGGCAGGCAGCTCGATCTTCATGAACGGCTTCGCGTGATTACGTACACGCAGCGAGACTTCGGTCAACGTGCGTCCTTCGATATTCGTCAACGTCGTGACTGTCGCGCGCTCCGCGACGGCGGAAAGCACGTCGGCATCGAGAAATTGTCGCCATTCGAGCTGCAGCCTCGGCGCTTCGCTCGCGCGACGGTTGTAACGAAACGCGGCTTGCAATGGAAAATGCGAGAGCGATCGCGTGATCGCGCCGGCTTCACGAACGTCCATGCGTCGCAGCCCGCCTGATTCAGTCGCCTTGAGCTCCATCGCGCCTGCGCCTTCAACCAGCACCTCACCGGTTTCACGTTGCGCTTCTGCAAACTCGAGCAGCGGCGCCTCGGCCTGCGTCTCCTTATTAGTTCGTTCGATCACGATCAGAAACTGGTGATTACGACGCGCCGGATCGTGAACTCGCAAAGTCAGCGTGTTTCCGGAAACATCGCTCGACTCGAGCGTGCTGCCCGACGCGGTTACGAGCTCGTATCCCTGCGGCAGAGACATCTTGAACTCACCCGCTTCACCCTGGATCACGTTGATGTCGCATAGCGCTGTGACGCGCAACTGCGAATCGCCAACCGAAACCACCGATTTGACGTCGGAGAGGAACCGCACTTCGCGTTGCGCAACGGGCGCGGCAATTTCGCGCGTGGTCCACCAGATTCTCGCGGCCTTGCCCGGTTCGAGCGCGGCTTCGATACGTGTGTTGCCGTTGGCTGTATCGCGACTCGTCACCAGGCCCGGCTCGATGCGAACATTCGCGTGATTTCCCGGCAGCTCGAGTGTCAGAATCGAGCTGCTGGCAAGCGGAACCGGAAGCGTGAACGAAGCACGTCCGGCTTCGATCGTTAGCGAAGCCGCAACACCGAGCGAGACAGCAAACGGACCTGGACCATTCAGTATCGCAGCATGGCTTGATCCTTCCTGCAGCAACGGCAGTGGCAGGTTCGATTGTTTTGCTTCGAGAATCGTGAGCGCGGTTGTAAGCGGCGTCTTCACCGATCCTTTTGCGAGCAGAGAGCCGTCGATATCAACGGTGCCGACGAGCGTTTGATTCTCGACGCGCAGTTTGAACACCGCGCGCGACAAAACAAAAGGCTGCGGTACGTCATCCGGCTGTTTGTCCTTGCGATTTGCGAGCTCAACGAGACGGTTGTATTCGCTGAGCGAAAGCGTCACTGTTCCCGGTGTGCCGGGTGCGGGCAATGGCGTGCTGATTATTGTGTTGCGACTCTGGCCCGCGGCCACGACGGTGATCATTAAAATCAGAATTAGTGCTCTCATCGGTCACCTTTCTTTCTCTCACGTTGAAAGTCAAACTCAACTGCGGGCGTCTGGTTCTCGGCGGTCAACTCCGAAATCAGGAAGATCGACGGGCCGAAGTGTGGAAACACAACGCGCAACGGTAGATTGCGTGCGGGTCGTGAGCCGCGTTTGTCATTGCGCAGGTTGGCCACGAGTTGTTTCGCTTCTGCCTGATCGGCAGGGATCTCGCCTTCGGCGCGCTGCTGCTCGGTTGCAGTTGGCGTCGCCTCGGAACGCAACGCAGGCGATTCGGGCTCGGCATAGTCAGCAACACGGAAGCTGCCGGAGAGGCCGGGCACGGGCGTCACGCGAAAGAGCGGTGGATGATGCAGCAACAGATGTGATTTCGAGATCGGAAGATCAACTGCGACAAGCGAAAGCCGGGAGTGTCCTTTGTCGGTCCACGAAGCGGCGCGATCGAGATAAGAAATCTCGACGACAAATGCGGGCGACTCTTCACCGGAGCGAGTCTTCTCGAGTGGAAGCAGGAGTGAGCCGTCCGGCGCGCTTCCCGGTCTGATCGGACGACCGGCGACCGACGCGCTCCACAACACAGCCGTTGACGGCAACGTGATTTTCAAAAAGTTGCGCTGATTGTTGCGCACTGCAAAGCGCGACTGGACCAGGATCTTTCCGTCATTGGTGACGAGCGTGTTGTACTCTGCTTCTTCGATGTTTGCAGTGAGCACTGCCTGTGGCGTGTAGCGCTCAACGTCGAGCGAGAGCGTTCGCGGCGACTTGCCGTCCGCGGGTTGAAGCCGGAATGCGATCAGCGATGGTGATTGTCGATTCGAAATCAGCCCGCCCAGCTCGCCGGCTTCGGCGTCTTCCATTCCGCTCGGGTGCCGTTCCTTGATCTCACCCGCGCCTAGAACCTCGATGCCGACGCCGCCAGTCTCACGCTCTGCATTCGGCAGGCGAATCAACGGGATGTCCAACTTTCCGGCACGCGCGAGTCGCAACTCACCGCTCAGTGTGAAGCGCGCGGTCTTCTGCACGGGCTCGATGAACAGCACTTTGAGCTCGTGATTCGCGACGTCCCAGTCAGCCACCATCGCGCCTGAAACCTGGTTTACGGTGAGCTGTTCCGGCAGTTGCACGCGCACTTCGTTCGCGAGTCCCTGCATGACTTCGACCTGAACTTCAGCGTTTACCTGCGTCGCGTCTTCTCCCAGCCCGACGAGCTGTGTGACCGAGCCGCGAAATCGCAGCGGCTGTTTTGAGCGCTCGTCGTCGATCTTTCTTCGCCATCCAAACGTGAGTGGCTCGCCGCCGCGTCCATTCGCAACCCAGCGACTGCCGTTCGCAGTTTCTGAATGTTCCAGCAGCAGACCGCCGGTGATGCGCACGTCGACGCCTTGTCGCACTAACTCAACGACTGCGTGCGAGACCGCGGAGTTGCTGACGGGAAGATGCAGGATGTCAGTGCCCGCGACCGTGGTTACCGGAGCGACGATCTGCATCGTCAACACTGAGCGACCGGTTTTTGACAGCAGCAGATCGGCGCGGCCGGGGCCTTTGTCAGTCGTGTTCATCACGAGATTGACAGGACGGCCATCGAGTTTCGCATCGCGCACGATCAGCCCGTCAGGCATCGCGATGCGTACCCAACCGTTCTTGATCACGTCGACAGTCAAACGCGCCTCGCCGGTCGCGAGATCGCCATCAACTTTCAACTCGTAATCAATGCGACTCAGCGTCGCTTCGACTGGCGGCTCAACGGGTTCTGGCTCCGCGGGAGCGGCTGCGCGCTTCAATGCCGTGTACTCGTTTACGGGAAGCACGACCCAACCGTCAGGCGTTGTTTGGGCCAAGGTGGAAATAGCGAAGACAATCGGGGAGAGCAAGGCCAGCGCCAGGCGCGACGCCGGCAAGCGCAGTCGGTTCATGGTAATTCTCCTTTTGAAATTCGTGTGCGCTGTTGCGGACACACTGCGAGACAAAACGGCCAGGTCGCCGCAAAAAAATCACCGCACTTTGGTTCGATTCGAGATCCAGGTGTGATCTCTTTGTAAAGCTGCCCCCTAAGATGCAGTGAGGTTGCTCAAAGTAGCCTCAACGAGCAAGTACACAAAAGGCACAAAAGGACAAAAAGCACAAAATCGGAAAAATATTTTATGTGCCTTTTGTCTTTTGTGCCTTTTGTGTACTACTTCTTCATTGGCTGCGAAATTCCTTGGGGGTGGCGCCGGTCCAACGTTTGAATGCGCGATGGAAAGAGCTCGACTCGGAGAAGCCGAGCAGGTAGGCAACTTCGCAGATTGCCATCTCGCGCTCACGCAGGTAACGCATCGCGAGTTGGCGGCGCATATGGTCGAGTAGCTCGTTGTGTGAAGTGCCGAGCTCCTGGAGTTTACGTTGTAATGTCCGCGGAGTGAGACTGAGCTCATCTGCCACACGCTCGAGCGATGGATCGCCGCCACGCAATTCGCTTGCGATGATGCTGCGCACTTGATCGACGAGCGAATCGCGCGGCGGAAACTTCGCCAACAATTCTTCTGCGTGTCGATCAAGCACCGCGCATAGACTCGCGTCGGCTTTGGCGATCGGAAGCGAGAGAAAACTCGATGGAAAACTGAGCCTATTCGAAGACGCGCGAAATTCGATCGGGCACCGGAAGAGTTTTACATGGTCTGATGTATCGCCGGGAGCGTCATGTTGGAACTCGACCGTTGTGGGAGCAAAGTCAGAACTGGCTATGTTGCGACAGAGCGCGGTGACAGTGGCGAGAGTCATTTCCGCGTCCTGGCGGTGATCGTTTATTGAAGTGTCGGCATAGCTGTAGACGATCGCGCTCGTGTCGTTTGAAGTTTCGAGAGTGAATAGTGCGCCGTCGGTCCAGATTGAGTGGTAGCGAGCGACACGCGTGAACGCGGCGCCGAGCGTTGGACTGTTGAGCGCACAGTAACCGACGACGTCGAAAGCAGTTGGATTGATGCTTTGGCCGAGGTGAAGGCCGAAGTTGTTATCGCCGGTGAGCTCGGCGGCTTTTTCGTAGAGCGCGACAAGTTGGGCGAAAGGGATACGGTTGTCGGGATCGAGCAGCACCGAAGGGTCGAGATTCACCGCGTTGTAAAGGTTTTGAGGTTGGACGTCGTGAGCTGCGGCGGCGTTGACGATCTTCTCGACAGCTTTCGCTTGAACTGTAAACTTCGGTCCCATCGCTTCTCAGTTAACATCGGCTGGCACAGCGCGTCAATTTCTTGTCGTTAACGGTCAATAAGCGCGTGATCACAAAGCGCGCGCGGTGGTGTTAGTAAGTTTAGACAGGATTATCAGGATTTACAGGATTAACATGATGATAACCAAAATCACGCGCGTCGTTCTGCTGCTTGTCGTCCTTTGCGCTTCCGTCTTAGCGCAATCAAGCGACGTCAACCTCCTGCTCTCAACGCTGCCGGCCGGCAAGGATCCGCAGCGCTACAAAGGCTACGTCGAGCCCCAGTTTAAGGCGGTTACGCAGCGCTCGCTGTATCTCACGATGCGCGACGGCGTGAAGATCGCGGTGACTGTTGTTCTCCCAAAAGACTTGCCTGCCGGTCAAAAGATTCCCGCGATCCTGAACATGACTCGTTACTGGCGTGGTCGCCAGGGCGGCGAGCCAAACGCATTCATCCCGGCACACGGCTACGCCATGGTATTCGTCGATGCGCGCGGCACCGGCGCGTCGTACGGCGTTTGGAAAGCGCCATTCACGCAGGATGAAGTGAAAGACTACAGCGAAGTCGTGAACTGGATCGTCGCCCAACCGTGGTCCAACGGAAAGGTCGGCGCCACCGGCAACTCATACACTGGCAACACCGCGCTCTGGCTTGCATCAACGATGAACCCCGCTGTGAAAGCCGTCATCCCGCGCCATTACGAATTCGATCTCTACGCCGAGACGCCCTATCCCGGCGGGCTGCTCACTGACTGGCTGGTAAAAACCTGGAACGAAGGCAATCACCAGCTCGATACAAATCCCGGCGTCCAACTCGTTGACGAAGACGTCGATCAGAAACTCTACCAGGAAGCGATCAAGCGACGCGGGGAGAACATTGACGTTTACGCTGCGGCACTCAAAACAACTTTTCGCGACGATCGCGCCTTCGGTTACACGCTCGACGAGCTGAGTTTGCACAACTACACCGCGCAGATCGAAAAATCAAACGTTGCAATCAACAACTGGGGCGGCTGGTTTGACGCCAGCACTCCGGACGCGATCATCCGGACGTTTCTAACGTTGAAAAACTACCAGCGCGCGGTGATTGGACCGTGGAACCACGGCGGCACGCAGAACGCGAGTCCTTATCAAACGCCAGCTTCAAAACGCGCAATGCAGACTTACGAGTGGCTGCGTTTCTTCGATCACTACCTGAAAGGCATCGACACCGGGCTCGATACAGAAAAGCGTTTGTTCTATTTCACGATCGGCGAAGAGCGCTGGAAGATGACCGATCGCTGGCCGGTTGCGGGCACGCAGATGACGACGTGGCATTTCAATGAGAACAATTCGTTGACGACGAAAGCTCCCGCCGCGAAGTCGTCAGGTGAGGATCGCTACACCGTCAATTTCGAGGCCACGACCGGCGCGAAGAACCGGTGGCACACGCAGGTCGGCGGCGAAGTCGTCTATCCGGATCGCGCTGAAGAAGATAAGAAGCTTCTCACTTATACGAGCGAGCCGCTTGAAGCAGACGTCGAGATCACGGGCCACCCGATTGTCAATCTTTTTATTACTTCAACGCACACAGACGGCGCGTTCTTTGTTTACCTCGAAGAGATCGACGAGAACGGGAAAGTCACTTACCTGACGGAAGGCGAGTTGCGCGCGCTTCATCGTCGCGTCTCGAACGAGCAGTCGAAGCTGCCGGTTCCGTATCATACGTTTTTAAAGAAGGACGCGATGCCGCTCGTGCCCGGGCAAGTAGCGGAGCTGAAGTTTGGCTTGCAGCCGATTTCGGTGTTGGTTAAGAAAGGACACCGGCTGCGGGTTGCGATTGCGGGTCACGATAAAGATACTTTTATACGCATTCCGGCGGAGGGCACGCCGGCGATTGCAGTGCAACGAAATTCGATGATCGAATTACCAGTGATCAAGAGATGAAACCTACGACGAGACCACGAGTGAAGATCTGTTGCATGGCCAGCATGGAGGAGGCGTGGATGGCCATCGATGCAGGTGCGTCAGCGGTTGGACTCGTGTCGGCGATGCCGAGTGGTCCGGGTCCGATTCCCGAAGATTTGATCGCGGAGATTGCTGCGACGATTCCGCCGGGAGTCAGCTCGTTTCTGCTCACGTGTTTGCAGGATGCGGCTTCGATCGTCGATCAGCAACGACGGCTCAGAGTCAACACGATCCAGATCTGCGATCGATTGACGCACGGGAGCTATCAGGATCTGCGTGAAGCGTTGCCGGGCATTTCGCTGGTGCAAGTCATACACGTCACCGGACCGGAAGCGGTCGATGAAGCGATCGAAGTTGCGCCGCAGGTTGATGCGATCTTGTTGGATTCAGGAAACCAGTTGCTCGCGATCAAGGAGCTCGGCGGGACGGGCAGAACGCACGATTGGACGTTGAGCCGAAAGATTAGAGAGGCGATCGAAGTGCCGTTGTTTCTTGCGGGCGGGCTGAACCCTTCGAATGTCGCCGCGGCGATTCGAGAAGTTCAGCCCTTCGGAATTGATGTTTGTAGCGGATTGCGGACTAATGGAAATCTCGATCGCGAGAAGTTAGAGGCATTCTTTGACAGGATTACAGGATGAATCATGTAATCATGAAAATCCTGTAATCCTGTCTTAAAACTATCTCGTCAATCTAGAACGTGAACTTCACCGCTAACTGCACCTGCCGCGGATCACCGACACCCTGCCGCAAGAACCCGTCGAAGTTAAACAGCCCGGGCGTCGTGAGCGGGTTGATGTTGTTCGTGTTATTGAACGTATTGAACATCTCGATGACCGGAATGATCGAGAAGCGGTCGCTTAGCTTGATCGGTCGCTGAATGCGCCAGTCAAACGAGAAGTACGCATTATCCTTGCGCTCGGTGTTGCGATTGGTTGCGGTGCGACCGGTGGCAGGCGTGATCGGCTGCGCCGTTCGTCCCTGCACGCGGAAGTTCCCCTCAAAACCCCAACCCATCTCGACATACGTGAAGAAGTTGAACTTGTGACGGATATCGCGATCCGAAAGCGCGTAGTCCAAACTCAGGTTCAACGGATTGAACGAACGATCGGTAAACGGGTCGCGCTCGTTGGAATCGTCGTCCTTGTCTTTCGCGAGTGTGTAGTTCCACTCGAGCTGATACCGTTTACTGAACCGCTTTCTCATGCCGACGGTAAAGCCGTCGAAGACCGACTTACCCACTGCGCTCGTCACAAAAACATCACCGAATCCCGGGAACAGGCCCACGCGATTCAGGTTGATAAAGCGCGTGAGATGGACGCCCTTCGTGTGCGTGAAGTCCATGTAGAGCGACCAGTCGTTGGCGATTTGCTGCTCGAACTGTACGTTCGCCGTGTAGATCCTCGGATTAGCGTAATCCTCGCTAAAGACGCGAATGGATGCACCCGGCGGAGTCGGACCAGGTGGAACGTTTACGATGTTGGGCCATACGGGCGTGCCGCTGCCGTTGCTACAGCCGAAAGACGATGCGCAGGCAATACCAAATTGTTGCACGCCGTTATCAGTGATCGAGCCGACCTGGGACAACATATTCTGCCGGCCGTAATAGATGCCTGCATGTGCTCTTAGAACAGACTTGCCCTGACCGGATAGATCCCATGCAAAGCCGAGACGTGGTTGGAACTCTTTCTTAGCACTATGCAGTGTTCCATCGGAAGGGAAATTCGGGTTGTTTAAGAGTGACGCGTAAACAGTTTGATTGGGAGGGACCACCGGCTCTGGAAAAATCTGAGCTTCCCATCGCAGCCCGTAGTTCAACGTGAAATTCTGTGTTATCTGCCAGCGATCCTGTGCGAACAAAGCGTAGTCTTCATTCTTGATGTTCGATGCGCCTGGTTCAGGTACTCCACTGACGCCGGTTGGGATACCGTTCTGCAAGTAAAGAAGCAATGGTCCACCAACACTACTTCCGACCGGACACGTTTGATTGAATGGAGCGGCTTGAGTGATCCAACCTGCAAAAGAGAAGTCCGGTCTAAGGCATTCGCCGACGCTGGGTCCAAAACCATTCGCCGCCGCCGGTGATGCATAACGCAGGAACCCGGCTGGGCTGTCGAAGAGATAACGTCCGGTGAAGAAGCCACGGAAGACCTGATCGTTAAGCGTGTGGAGCCACTCGCCGCCGACCTTGATATTGTGGTTTCCACTTATTACAGAGAAATTGTCCTTCAACTGTGTGCGCCAGAGTAGCTCGTCAACGTTGGGCTCGAGGAAGAACGGGAATCCGAACCGGAACGTTGGAGCGGCATCCGTACCGAAGCCCATGGCTGTGTCTGCCGGCACATTTGAATCGACCGCTGCGCGGGGCCGCAGTTCACGGCTGTAAGAGAAGTGAGCCTCGTTAAGCTTCGTCGGCGAGATGGTGGTGAACAGGTTCGCGCGGATCACGTTGATCTTCGATGGACCTTCAATCCCGTTCGCTGAGTTGCCGTAAGTCGGAACGTCGAACGTTTGATTGGTATTCTCTGAATGGTCGAAGTTGTACGAGATTGCGAGTTGGTTCGCGTTGTTGAGATTGAAATCGACTTTGGCAAAGACTGCCTGGTTGTCGATCTTGTGTATTACCGGCAACCCTTCTTCCTGATTGCGCGACGTACGGAAGAAATTAATCAACGCCAGTCGCTGGCAGTCAGTGTTGGTATTAATCAGTCCTTCATTGGCTCCAATCGTTGGCGTGGTAATCGGGCATGACGTATTGCCAAGCTGTTCACTCAGATTCGCACGCGACAAATTCTCGCGAATGCCTTCGAAGGCGAAGAAGTAAAACGCTTTGTCTTTACTGAATGGACCACCGATAGTGCCGCCGTATTGCTCGCGATGAAAATCCGTGAGTGGCTTGCCGTCGGAAGTGTTTGCGGTCAGTCCTTCAAAGCGCTGGAAATAGAAGGCATTGCCGTGAACCTTGTTTGTGCCTGACTTGGTGATGACGTTGATCACGCCGCCCGCGGTGCGTCCAAACTCAGCGCCCGCGCCGGTTGCAACCACCTGAAACTCTTTCACTGCTTCAAGCGTGATGTCGATCGCTGCACGTTGTCCACCGAGTTGCTCGCCGAAGAAACCGTTGTTGTAGTCGCCGCCGTCGAGACTCACGTTGTTGAAGATTCCACGTTGACCCGAGAAGTTGATCTCGTCGCCGTCAGGACCCTGCGTGATGCTGACGCCGGGCGTGAGTGTCAGCAGGTCTTCAAACTTTCGTCCCAGGACCGGCGTCGTGGCCACTGCGGTCTCATTCATCGTGGAGCTGATTTCTGTTTTCACCGTGTCGACGGTTGGAACACTTTCGACGGTAATGGTCTCTGCAACTTCGGAAACTTTAAGTGAGAAGCTGGCTGTTAAGGTTTGCCCTACTGTCAGCGGTGTGGTCGGGAGAATGGTTGTAGCAAAACCTTGCTTTGACGCCGTGACGGAATAGTTGCCGGGCTGCAAGGCAAGAACAACATATCTGCCCTCTTCGTTAGTAGTCACCGTTCTCGACAAACCCGTTTCGAGGTTTTTGACTTCGACGTTCACGCCGGGAACCACGGCGCCATTCGCGTCCTGGACCAAACCCTGAATCTGTCCGGTGGTGATCTGAGACTGTGCAAGAATCGTTGGAACAATCAGCAACGTGAGTAGAATGCTGGTGAAAAAATACGAAATCCGGGGGAAGCTTTGACGAACGGGGGTTCGCATAGTTGTCTCCTATTTATTGGGACTTAGTTGGATTCTGAGAGTTGGTTTTTTCAAGTTTCTGGATCGGTTTTGGTCAAACATCTTAGTTTCACGTTTAGACCGTGTCAATGAAACTTTTTTTCCAGTTTTTGTTAGGTCGTTCGCAAAACAACTCATGGTTACAACGCTTTTGTAACACTCATATCGCTATGCTTGAGTTGGATGTTTGTTCAACTTACAAGCATAAGTTCGATTTTGCCGGACGGGGCGATAATTGCTCGCGTCTGGGCTTATTTGACGCAACAGTTTACGTTCGGAAGGATCACGGTTTCTGTCTCGAGTCTGATCCTTGGCATGCTCGTCGTGCTGCTGACGATCTTAGTATCGCGGTGGGCGAGTTCTCTGCTCGACCGGCGACTTACGAACCGTCGTAATATCGATCCGGGACTGCGTTATACGATCTGCCGGCTCGCGAAGTATGTTGTTGTCACGATCGGATCGCTGGCGGCGCTCAGACAGGCGTTTGGGATCGATCTCACTTCGATCGCGGTGGTCTTTACTGCACTTTCGGTCGGCATCGGTTTTGGACTTCAGTACATCGCCGCTGATATCGCGTCGGGTTTCATTCTGTTGTTTGAGCGACCGATCAGGATCGGTGATCGGATCACCATCGGTGAAGATGAAGGCGATGTGCAGAGTATTAACTTGCGAACGACCGTTGTTACTACAAACGATCGGATTGCGATCATCGTGCCGAATTCAAAACTCGTCGGCCAAAGGGTTGTGAACTGGTCGTATGGCGATCCGCGCGCGCGCATCTCGATTCCGATTGGTGTTGCGGATGATTCAGATATCGATCTGGTTACTGCGACGCTTACCCGAGCGGCGCAGGGTGTCGCCAATGTTCTGGAGGAGCCGAAGCCGCGTGTGCAGTTTTTGAAGTTTGGTGATTACTCGCTCGATTTCCGGTTGCTCGTTTGGACAAACCAGCCGCGTCGTCACGTGCAGATTCGCAGCGACATCAACTATCGCATCGCCCGGCTTTTCCGCGAGCGCTCGATCAGGATTCCATATCCGACGCAGGAGTTTTTGTTGAAGGGCCTTCCCCGCCAACTCGAACCGAGTCTGCTCACCGATAACGACCTCGCGGACAGACAGGTGCAGCGCGATCAATAGGAAGAGTTCACGCAAAGACGCAAAGGCGCAAAGGCGCGCCTGAAGCATTTGACCCGCCTTTGCGCCTTTGCGTGAACTCTTCCTTTGCCTCAACTAAGTAATACTTTTGTCCTTTTGCGGCCAATTGCATTGCGAAACAAAACTGAGTGAGGCATCATTCAGTCGAGACATGCGCTCTGCTCGTACATTAGCCATTGGCGATAAGCGTGAAGCGATTATGCGCGCTGCTATAAGTGTCTTCGCCCACAACGGTTACTTCAATTCGAAAGTTGCCGACATTGCCCGTGAAGCTGGTGTCGCCGATGGCACTGTCTATCTTTACTTCAAGAGCAAGGAAGACATTCTCCATTCGATTTTCGATCGCAGCGTCGAGGAAGCGCTCGACGCCGCGAGGAAACAGATCGAGCGCATTACAGATCCAAGAGAAAAGCTGCGCCGGATCGCGGCGCTGCATCTCGAGCGACTCGGCGCCGATCGCGATCTCGCCGTCGTTTTCCAGGTTGAGCTGCGTGGCTCGACGAAGTTTATGGAAGAGTTTTCGGCGGCTGGTTTTGCAGCGTATCTCTCGTTGATTCGTTCGACATTTGAAGAAGGCCAACGTGCCGGCGTCTTTCGTTCGGATCTGAACGCGAACGTCGTCGCTAAAATACTCTTCGGCGCGCTCGACGAGATGGCGACGAACTGGATCCTGTCCAAGCGTCGCTACAAACTCGCGCCGATGGCAGACGAGGTGCTCGATATTTTTCTGAACGGGGTAAACCAGCGTGAATCGAGCGGTTGAGTACATGGATGTTCACTCAAGCACTCAGCCCCGGCGTGTCTTCTCGCCTGACGAGCCCGCTACGCTCGTCGACGTCTTCACCGGAATCGCTCGCAAACACAAACGTCCTGACACACTGAACTACAAGAGCGACGGTCGCTGGGTCTCGATCTCGTCTGACGAGCTGCTGGCGCGTGCCAAGCGTATCGCTGCCGGACTACATGCGATCGGTGTGCAACGTGGCGATCGAATCGCATTGCTTTCCGAGAGTCGTGTTGAATGGACGCTGACCGATGCCGGTTCGATCTTCGCCGGCACGATTGATGTTCCGATTTATGCGACGTTAACGCCGCCCCAGGTCCGTTACATCCTGAACGATTCAGGCGCCTGCGTTCTCTTCCTGGCCAATCGCGAAAAATTTATCGAGTTGAAGGATGTGCTCGGTGAGTGCCCCGAGGTGAAGCACGTCATTTTCTTTGAAGATGGCGGCGAGGGAATGACGTTGGCCCAACTTGAAGAAAAGGGCCGCGAGCTCGAGCCGGTGCAAACACAGCCGGATGATCTCGCGACGATCATCTACACCTCAGGCACGACCGGCGAACCGAAAGGCGTGATGCTCACGCACGCGAATCTCGTCTCAAATCTGATCGACTCGTCCGGGCATCACGAGTTTGGCGAACACGATACGGCGCTTTCCGTGTTGCCGTTGTCTCATGTGTTCGAACGACAGGCGATGTACATGTACCTGCACAAGGGCATGGCTGTTTACTTCGCGGAGTCGTTGCAAACGGTTGGTCCAAATTTGCGCGAAGTGAGTCCGACGGTGCTGGTCGGCGTGCCGCGCATCTTTGAAAAGATTTACCAGCGTATTCGCGAGAGTGCGGCAGAGCGTGGAAAAGTCAGCGTTGCGTTGCTCGCGTGGTCGCTTTCAGTTGCGCGTGAGTATGCAGAGTTAGTGCTCGCACGTAAGCCGATCCCGGCGCTGCTCAAGTTGAAACACTCGATCGCGTCGAAGCTCGTGTTTTCAAAGTGGCAACGGGCGTTTGGTGGAAAGATGCGGCTCCTCGTATCGGGCGGCGCGGCGTTGTCTGAAGAGCTTTCGTACATCTATTTCGGTGCTGGTATTCCGATCGTTCAGGGCTACGGTTTGACGGAAACGTCGCCCGTAATTACGACCAGCAGCATCGACGAGATTCGGCCGGGAACTGTCGGCAAAGCAATTCCGAACGTCGAGATCCGCATAGCGGAAGATGGTGAGATCGAAGTGCGTGGTCCAAACGTGATGCGTGGTTATTACAACAAGCCTGAAGCTACGCGCGACGTGTTCACCAGCGACGGCTGGTTCAAGACCGGAGACGTTGGCGCGCTCGATAAAGATGGATTTCTGTGCATTACCGATCGGAAGAAAGAGTTGTTCAAGACTTCCGGTGGTAAGTACATCGCGCCGCAGCCGATCGAGCAGGCGATCAAAGGGTCGCGTTTTGTGAGCCAGGTGGTGTTGATTGGTGCGGAGCGCAAGTTTCCCGCGGCGCTGATCGTGCCGGTTTGGGAGCAGCTTGAGTCGTACTGCAAGTTGAAGGGGATATCAGTTTCGAGCCGGAGTGAGCTTTGCCGGCACCCGCGCATCATTGATTTGATTCAACGGCAGATCGACGCGCTCACACCGAACCTGGCGAAGTACGAGCGGATCAAGAAAATCGCGTTGCTCGAGAATGAGTTTACGATTGAAGGTGGCGAGCTTACGCCGACGTTGAAAGTGAAGCGAAGAGTTATTGATGAGAAGTATCGCGACGTGATTGAGGGGCTTTACCAGGAGTGATCTACGGTTGTCTTGGAATATCGACGTCGAGATGAAGTGCTTTCAGAATTCGGTCGCCCGCGTCTTCACCCGCACGCTGTAGCAACTGTTCACGATACAACTCGCTGTTCGGGGCGCGCCCTGTTGGTCCGGTAATGATTGGTCCGGCGCGGTTGGCTCTCATGTAACTATGTCCTTGCGTTACGATCTTCGCCGTGTTGGGGGCGAACACGATGTACTCGAGTATCAGGTCATCGTAAGATCGGGCCATGTTGTCGGGTTTCAAGATGAGCAGGACAGTATAGCTTTTAGATTCCGCTTTCGCTTTCTTGATGGCTTCGCCGCGGCTGAAAGATTTATCAGTTACTTCAACGCCTGCCGAAGATCCTCCACGTAAGCGTCCGGCGCAACCTCGCACCACGGCATCGGAATACGTGTAAGGAAGCATTGCAAATGAATCATTACGATCGGCGCCGAGGTAGAACATCAGCTCGGAGACTTTCTCGGCTTTCTTTGGCGCGGGTGTTGGTTCGGGAGTCGGTGTGGGTACGGGCGTCGCCGGAATCGGCTTCACGTGCTTGCGTCCTGATTGTGCCTGAACAGACCAGACACACAGCGCGATAACCAGCACGGTTGCAAAGGGGCGATACGTCATGTGGCTCGGAATTGTAAACACTCACCGTGAGAATGGGAAGTTTGATTTGCTACACTGCGGAACTGATGGAACCTCAGACTCTAGTGATTACAGGTATTCGTGACCAGGCGCGTGCGACTCGCTCGCTTGATCTTCGTGCTGACGGAGCGGTGGATTTCACGCCCGGACAGGTGGCGGTGTTGCGCGTTGAGGGTGAAGAGCCGGCGTACTTTGCTTTTGCCAGTGCGCCTGAAGATCGGGATTTGGAAGTGCTGGTGAAACAGAAGGCGGGAGCCAGTGCCGTGATCTTCAACAAGTGTGTGGGTGATCAGATCGAGTTGATCGATATCGTTGGGCATGGTTTCAATCTCGATGCGATAAAGGGGCGTGATCTGGTTTTCGTTGCGATGGGAACGGGTGTGGCGCCGCTGCGTTCGGCGCTGCGACACGTGTTGAAGCGAAAAGAGGAGTTTGGACAGTTGATTGTGCTCTACGGTGCGCGCACGCCGGATGATTTTTGTTATCGCGATGAGACTGAGGACTGGAGCGCGCACGGGGTCGAGTTGCGCCAGGTGATCTCGCGTCCGGACGGTCATGACTGGTCCGGCCCGACGGGATATGTGCAGTCGCTGTTGGATAACGTGCTGCCGGATCTGTTATTGCCGGTGGCGCTGATCTGCGGCTCGCGCGAGATGATCGAGCAAACGCGCGAACGTCTCGGCAAGATGGGCTTCAAGCCGGAAGAGATACTGACGAATTACTAACGCCTGAAGAACTGTGCCGCCCTGATGATAGTGGTGTTGCAGTAGCGCTGAATGCTCTTGAAGTCGGCCCAGTTCTCGGTGACGACCTGCGCCCTCCACCTCCGCGCACTGACAGCAATCAGTACATCAAGCGCCAGGCGCTGCGACGCTCCCGGCGGTAGCCGTCTCAGTCTTCCATGTTCTGAACGTCGGCGATTATTCGTCAGCAAGAACAATATCTTTGACGTTAGGAGCCAGTCTTCGTCGTTGGGTACGATGAATCGTCTCTTTGATACTGTCGAAAGAACCTTTCATATGATTTTCGATGAGACTCGTCTCGAGCTCCGGCTGTGAGCTCCATCAACACAACCGCTGACATCAGAAAGCTCTCCGGCATTTCCTGAAAGTTGATTTGCTTTCTAGAAACACATACTGAGGTGTCGTAGGTGAAGTACGGCATAGGATTTCCAGGTTGTTGAAAGCGAAATTATAAAATACGGTGGAACTTGCCTTGTTGGTAGTCCTCGTAAATCTCTTGGAACATCTTCAAGGTGAGTTCATCGCGCTTCTTGAGCCAAGCGGGTCGTTCCTTGACCTTAGCGGCCTTTGATTTGTTGACGCGGTTAGAAGCTTTTGATGCAGCCTTCCTGGTGCGAGGCGATGTGGCAGCAGAGGCCGACGACTTCTTGCGAGTTGAGGAGTGAGGTTTTTGTTTCTTCATAGTCATGGCGGCAGTATAGCACAGTTGGGAGTAGGTGCAACTTCCATCGTTACCATTTAAAGAACTGGCCTGCTTTGATAATGGTCGCGTTGCAGTAGCGCTGGATGGCCTTGAAGTCGGCCCAGTTCTCGGTGACGACCTGCTCCCTCCACATCCGCGCGCTGACAAGGATCAAAACATCAAGTGCGAGGCGCTGTGACGCTCCGGGTGGCAGCCGTTTCAGTTTCCCTCCGCCTTCACGCCTCCTGCCTTCCGTTAAGAGAAAGATGATCTTTGATGCAAGAAGCCAATCCTCAGCACTAGGCACTATTAGCATGTCGTTTTGTTGAAATTGCTGAAACGCTCGTTCATAAAATTTTCGACGCGACTCATCCTTTGCGCTAGCTGTGAGTTCCATTAGCACAACTGCCGACATCAAGAAGTTTTTCGGCATTTCGTGAAGAGCGAGGATCTTGCGTGAAATAATCACTGACGTGTCGTAGGTGAAGTACGGCATCAGGTCTCCTTTTATTAAAATTCGAAGTGTTTACAGCCTTTGGAACTCTCCGCGCTGATTACTTTGGTAAGCCCAGCGAAAGATTTTCAAGGTAAGTTGCTCCAGCTTTTTTAAGCGCTTTTGCCGCGCGAGCTCTTCAGCCTTCTTTTTTGCCGAGGTTGCTTTGGCGGCGGGCTTGGTCGCTTTTGCCGCAGCCTTTTTCGCGCGAGGTGAAGTTGATCGAGATGCCGAAGCTTTCTTGCGAACTGAGGAGTGAGGTTTTTGTTTCTTTGTTGACATGCGCGCAGTATAGCACAGTTGGGAGTAGGGGCAACTGCGCGCATTAAAGAGCTGACTGAAGCGAAAATGAACTAACTTGACGGCGGTTTCAGTCCCATCATCCGCATGTACGTGATGATGTTGCCGTAGTGCAAACTGGTGTGGCCCACGTTGGTAAATAATGGTCTAAGCTGACCGTTGCCCGAGCTGTAGGCGGTGTTACATTTTCCGACTGCTTCTTTCAATTTCGGAAGTAGCGTGTCTTTGTCGGTCGCTCCCTTCTCGACAGGAGTGGACCATTCGACTTTGTTGCCCACCGCGTGCGCGCAGAAATAGTTGTAAGAATCCGTGATGTGCGCGATCAATTGGCCGAAAGTCCGCACCGTGTCCACCGGACGATAACTGTACTTGTCTGCCGGAACCATCTCGGCCGCTTTCGTCACCCACTCATTAACTTCGTTGAAGCCATTACGCACGTCAGTCGAGACGTCGGGCGTCTTTTCCGGCGTTGACTGGGCAAAACTCGTTGCCGCCGGCAGCACGAGGCAACAGAGGATCAAGAGAATTCTGAGTTTCATAAAGGGTCTCCTTTTTGGCGGCGCATGCTAAGTCGTGAAGAGACCGAATGGCAATCAGTAATACGCGAACGGTACAAATTTTGAGACGAACGGGCTCAACCGGCGGATCATCGGGTTGATGCTATTCGTATCGCAGCGCTACCAGCGGATCGACCTTCGTGGCCCGGCGTGCGGGCATGTAACAAGCGAGTAGCGCCACAGTAAGCAGGACCACTGACACGATTACAAACGTGAACCAATCTGTCGGAGTCACTTCAAACAGCAAACTCCGCATGAGTCGAGTGAGCACAAGGGAAGCAACCAGGCCAATTGCGGCGCCGATGACCGCCAGCGCCATACCCTTCCCAACCACGAGCCTCAACACATCGCGCTTTTGAGCGCCCAGCGCCATGCGAACGCCAATCTCCTGCGTGCGCTGGATTACTAAATAAGCCATCACCCCGTAAATCCCCACCGCCGCCAGGCCCAACGCCAGCACAGAAAAGCTGCCGAGTAGCAACATCACAAACCGGCGCGACGCAACTGATTTCGCCACCCGCTGCTCCATCGTCATGACGTCAGAAACCGGCTGGTCCTTGTCTACACTCAACACCTGACTGCGTATCGCGGGAACCATGCTCACCGGATCCGAGGCAGTGCGCACGACGAGACTCATGAAATTCGCCGGTGACTGTTTGTACGGAAAATAAGCTTCCGGCATTACCTCGATCTCAAGCGCCTTGTGCCTAACGTTGCCGACGACACCGACGATCTCTCGCCAGACCTGCTTACCTGAATCCTCTTCGAGAAAGCCGAGTCGCTTTCCAATCGGATCCTGGTTGGGCCAATAGCGGCTGGCCAGTGCTTCATTGATGATGATCACGCTCGGAGTATTTTCACGATCCTGTTCGGTGAATGAGCGACCCTTCAAGTTAGGGATGCTCATCGTTTGAAAATAGTCTGGTGTAACAACACGTACGCCGGCGTATGGACGATCCGCCAGAGGCACGAACGGTGCCCCCTCAACGACAAAACGGTATGACACATTGCTGTTGCTTAGTGGAAGTGGATTAATGCCGGCGACGGATTTCACGCCCGGCAGATTTTTTATGCGCTCGATGAGTTGATCGTAGAAATTATTTATCTGCGGCCCACGATACTTCGAGGTGGGTAAAGCGATATTCATGCTTACGACATTCGTCGCTTCAAACCCAGGATCGACTTGCTGCAAACGGGCGAAGCTCTTCGTCATCAAACCCGCTCCGACCAGCAAAAGCAGCGCGACGGCCACTTCCGAAACGACCAGCAGATTACGCAAGCCCTGAAAGCCTCCAGGATTTCGACCGGAGCTTTCCTTGAGAGCCTGGTTCAGATCTGGTCTTGACGCTTGAATCGCAGGGGCGAGTCCGAACAGCACACCCGTCACGATGGAGATCGTGAGCGTCCAGAGAAATACTGGAACATGCAAGCCAATCTCATGAAGTCGCGGCACATCTGAAGGTGTGAGCGCCAGCAGCAGCTTGACTCCGCCGTACGCAAGGAGCAGCCCGAATAAGCCGCTCAAAACAGAAAGAATGAGGCTCTCAGTTAATAACTGACGGATGAGGCGCCAGCGGCTTGCTCCCACCGCAATGCGGATCGCAACTTCTTTATGCCTCGCAGTGACTCGCGACAACAGCAACCCCGCGACATTCGTGCACGCAATCAGTAAGAGAAACCCGACAGCAGCGAACAACATGTAAAGGTATGACTCAACCTTGCCCACAAGTTGTTTCTGCAACGGAACAACACGCACACCTTTGTCTGCATTCGTCTCCGGGTATTGTTGTTGAAGCTGACTGGCGATGAGGTTCATCTCGGCCTGCGCCTGCTCCGGCGAGACACCCTGCTTCAGCCGGCCCACCGTGTAAAGAAAGTTATTGCTGCGGTCGTGATAATCAGGATCGGCCACATCGATGACCATCGGTACCCACATGTCCACGTGCTTGCTGGTTGGAAATTGCAGCTCAAAACCGGGAGGCATTACGCCAATCACTGCAACCTGATGTGCATTAAGCGTAAGACTCTTGTTTATGATGTTTGGATCAGATCCAAACTGCCGCTGCCACAGATCATGGCTGATAATTACAGTGAACGGGCTTCCCGGTGTTTCTGCTTCGGGAAGAAACGAGCGCCCGAGCATCGGTTGTACGCCGAGGACTTGAAAAAAATTGGTGGTGACCACACAACTCTTGATCCTCTGCGGCTCGCCGGCACCAGTTAGATTCATATCGGTATCGAAGAGCGCCCCGAGTTGATCGAAGATCTGATTGTGCGATCGCCAGTCGAGAAAGTTACCAATCGCGGCTTCGTTTCGATCCCACATCTCAGGTCCGAGCTGCTTATTCGTTTCCCACACCACCAGCAAGCGCTCCGGATTTTTATATGGCAGTGGATTTAGCAAAACGGCGTCGATGGCGCTGAAGATCGTGGTGTTCGCTCCGATGCCCAACGCCAATGTCAAAACCACTATGACCGTGAAGCCTGGGCGCTTGAGCAGCATCCGAAACGCGTAGCGAATGTCTTGTAGTGTCTTCACGATCTTCCTCCGTTACTCGTACCGCAACGCGACCAGTGGATCGACGTTGATTGCGCGCCTGGCAGGTATGTAGCAGGCGAGCAGTGTGGCGACGATTACACAAAGCGCCACGGTGACAAATGTGATCGGATCAGTTGGAGAGACTTCAAACAGCAGAGTGGTCATGAGACGTGTTAACGCCAACGCGCCCACGAGTCCGATTATCAGGCCAATAGTGACGAGCAACATCCCGCTTCCCAGAATGAGCTTCAACACGTCACGCCACTGTGCGCCGAGCGCGATTCGAACGCCGATCTCGCGCGTGCGCTGAGTCACGAAATAAGCCATCACTGCATAAATGCCGGCAGTCGCCAGCACGAGGGCAATGCCCGAGAAGATGCCGAACAGCAGTCCCCAAACTCGTGACTGCCAGACCGTATTCGCCGACAACCTCGTCACCGGCATGACGTTGAAGATGCCGGTATCGGGCGAGACCTGCCAGATTGCGCGCTGGATGTCCTTCGCGACCGTCATCGGATCGTTTTGCGTGCGCGCCACGAAGTGAGTTTGCTTCGCGTAACTCTGGTAACAGGAGTAGTAAAAATCGTAACCGGCTTCGTCGACGAGGCTGTTGTGTTTGACATCACCGACGATGCCGACGATTTCAGCACAGCCGGTACCATCGTCGGCGCAGTTAACTCGTTTACCTAGCGCGTCATTGTTAGGCCACATTCGCTGCGCTAGCTGTTGGCTGATGATCGCCACATCGCGGCGTTTATCCGGCCTGAGCGTATCGCGCTCAGTGAAGACGCGGCCGCGCAGCAGCGGGATTTGCATCACTCGAAAATAATCCGGCGAAACAGCCTGGTAGTTGACGAGTGGATTATGCTTCTGGTCTTCGGTCGACTGGCCCTGTAAGTAAAACTCGCCGCGATACCACGGCTTCTGGCCGACAAAAGGCAAATCACTGTTAGCCGCGACCGCTACTACGCCCGGCACCGTTGCAATCTGTTGCAGCAACTTTTGATAATGCCGCGACATAAACTCGACGTTGTAGTCTTCCTGGCGCCGATAGGTTGGGTTGATTTCGAGGTGGAGCACGCCTTCGCTTGTGAAACCCGGCGAAGTATTCTGCAGGCGCGTAAAACTCCGCAGCATAAGTCCCGCACCAGTGAGCAGCACCACCGCGAGGGCGATCTCCGTTACCACTAACAAACCACGGATGCGTTGCATTCCTCTGCTTGTGCCGGTTCTCGCGCCTTCTTTTAGCGACTGGTCCAGATGCACTGAACGTGTTCGCAACGCCGGAATCAGACCGACTAAGAGCGCCGTCACAACTGAGATCAGCAAGGTGAATGTCAGCGCGCGGCCATCGAGTTCGATCTTCACGAAGAAAGGGAGGAGTTCCGGCGGCAACAGTGCGACTAGCATTCGTAGACTCAACGCCGCGAGTGCTATCCCACCGGCGCAGCCGATCGAAACGAGCAGTAAGACTTCCGAGATCGATTGTCGGATCAGTCGACTCTGACTCGCTCCCAGCGCCGCGCGCATCGCCAGCTCACGTTCGCGCACGGTCGCTTGCGTCAGCAACAGGTTCGCGACATTCGCGCAGGCAATCAACAGCACAAATCCGCACGCGCCCAATAGCAGCCAGAATGAGCGCCGCAATTTGCCGAACCAGAAATCTCGTAACGGGACGACAGTTGCCGTGACGTCCGCGTTGGTATCGGGATAGGTTTGCGCCAGACGAGCCGCGATCTCTTTCATTTCGGCTTGCGCCTGTTCCGGTGAGACTCCGGGTTTAAGACGAGCAATCGACTGATCGATACGGAAGCCGCGACTCTCATGATCGAAGTAGCGATCATTCAGCCACCATAAGTCGCTTTGAAAGGGAAAGCGGAAGCCGGGTGGCATTACTCCGACTACAGTCAAACTATGCCCATCGATATGAAGTTGACGCCCGACGATCGCCGGATCGCTGCCGAATTTTCTTTGCCACAGGCCGTGACTGACGAGGACCGTGTCAGTATCTCCCGCCGTTGGAGTATGGCCGAGTAACGGCGCGACTTGCAGGATTGAAAACAGATTTGCCGTGGCGAAAGTTAGACTGAGTGTTTCCGTCTCATTACCAAATTCCAGATTTGCATTCCAACGCAAATTGAAAAACGCCACATCGTCGAAGACATTGTTTTGCCGGCGCCAGTCTTCATAGTCGGAGAACGACACTCCGATCGATTGACCGCGGCGCTGTGAATCCACCATCACGAGGCGGTTTGCGTCGCCGTACGGCAGCGGCCGTAACAGAAATGCGTTAACGATGCTGAAGATGGCGGTGTTTGCGCCAATCCCGAGCGCGAGCGTCACGATTGCTATCAGAGTGAAGCCCGGATTCCTGGACAGCAGTCGTCTGCCGTAACGTAGGTCTTGCAGAAGCTCCTCGATCAGCCGTGTAGCTTTCATGTAGCTCCTTTGTGAGATCAGGCTGGAGCGGAATATAGGACTGCCTCGATCGCGCGTCAATAATTTTTACTTCACCAAAGTACAGGTTGACGGAACCAACCCAGCAGCGGGGGCAAGCCCCTCTTTCTGACTTGTTCATTCCTCGAACGTCGCAAGAGAGAACAAGTCAGGAAGAGGGGCTTGCCCCCGCTGCCGAAGTTTACCAACCTGTCAGAAATGCCAGTTCCCTAATCAATCCCAAATAAGATATTGAAGCTGCGTTTGCAATGATTGGCGCAAATAAGCAGCAAGCTCTTAGTGAGTTGGCGCTTCGACTCGTCTTCGAGCGCTCGCCCGACGCCATTCTTTTGCTCGATGACGGCGTGTTCATTGACTGCAATCAAGCGGCAGTCGAGATGTTGTGCGCCGCCGGGAAAGACGAGCTGCTCTCGCTCTCACCATCTGATCTGTCGCCTACGATTCAGCCTGACGGCACTTCATCCGCGTCCAAAGCACAGCAAATGATCGCCACGGCACTCGAGCGCGGCAGTCATCGCTTCGAGTGGTTGGCAAAACGTCGCAACGGCAGTGAGTTTCCGGTTGAAGTCTTACTGAGTGCAATCCCGTTTCAGGAAAGACAAATACTCTACGTCGTGTGGCGAGACATCAGTCGCCGCAAAGAAGCAGAGCGCGAGCTCTTGAAGTCGCGCGAAGCAGACGATGCTTTCCGCGCCGGCCAGGGGCGAGTGCTCGAAATGATCGCGCGGGGAGCAACGCTTTCCGACGTGCTGGCGAGTCTAGTGACGCTGATCGAGGCTCAGTCGGAAGGAATGATTTGTTCGGTGCTGCAACTCAGTGAGGACGGAAAACACATTCGCCACGGCGCCGCGCCAAACCTGCCGGAGATTTACGTACAAGCTGTTAACGGCGCGCCGATTGGACCAAAGAACGGTTCCTGCGGCACCGCGATGTATCGGGGCCAGCCCGTGATCGTCACGGACATGCTTACCGATCCGTTGTGGGAAGACTATCGCGAGCTCGCGAAACTGTCGGGCTTGCGGGCGTGCTGGTCGACGCCGATCTTTACCGGTCAGGGAAAAGTGTTGGGTTCGTTTGCGATGTATTACCGCCAACCTCAAGCACCGACTGGCTCCGAAGCCCGGCTCACCGAAGTTGCGACTCACATTGCTGGTATCGCGATCGAACACGAGCGTGCCCAGAATGAATTACAGCATACGCGTTCGGAGCTCGCACACGTCGCTCGCGTGACGACAATGGGAGAACTGGCCGCGTCAATTGCTCACGAAGTGAATCAACCGCTCGGTGCGATCGTCGGCAACGCTGACATCTGTCGTAGCTGGCTTCAGGAAAAGGACGTGGATCTCAAGCAGGTAGCCGAAGCACTCGAGGATATTTCCAACGATGGTCATCGCGCCAGCCAGATTATTTCGCGTATTCGTTCGTTGGTGAAAAAGCATGTGCCTGAGAAAGCGCCGCTGAATCTGAGCGATGTCGCGCGCGAGGTCATCGGTCTGGTTGGTCATGAGGCGCAAAGAAAACAAGTGATTATTCATTCGCAGCTTGGTGAATCTATGCCGGCGGTGGAAGCCGACCGCGTGCAGTTGCAGCAAGTATTACTGAACCTTTGTATGAATGGCATCGAAGCCATGCACGAGACAGACGCGAATCAGCGGCAGTTAACTGTGCAGACAGTGGTGTCGAACGGAAGTGTTTTAGCCGCTGTGAGCGATCGAGGGATGGGGATCGAGCTCGCCAAAGCCGAACAGCTATTCAAACCATTCCACACCACGAAAGCGAACGGCATGGGAATGGGTCTCGCGATTAGCCGGTCGATCATTGAATCATTCGGCGGCAAGCTCTGGGCTGAATCCAACGCCGGCGGTGGCGCGATCTTTTCGTTCAGCCTGCCGGCTGGAAGTCAGGAAACGCAATGACGGAAAAACCGCCCGTGGTAATCGTGGTCGATGACGACGACTCGTTCCGCAATTTTCTTTCGCGGCTCGTGAGTACGATCGGTTTGAAGACGGTTCCTTTCGATTCGGCGGAAGCGTTTCTCGCGGCGCCGCCGCCTGACTGTCCGGCGTGCCTTGTACTCGACGTGCAGATGCCCGGTTTGAGTGGTCTGGATTTGCAACGCCAGCTCGCCCGCGGCTCGCGACCGCTTCCGATCGTCTTTACTACCGGTCATGGTGATATTCCGATGACGGTCGAAGCGATGAAGGCCGGTGCGGTGGGTTTCTTCTCGAAACCGTTTCGCAATCAGGACATGATCGATGCGATTAAAGAGGGAATCGCTCGCGACCGCGAAATGCGGAAACAAGTTGAGGAGTTGGCCGAGATTCAGGCGCGCTATGATTCACTGACGAGCCGTGAACGCGAAGTCTTTGCGCTCGTCACCGAAGGATCGCTGAACAAACAAATTGCACATCAACTCGGCACCAGCGAACGCACCGTTAAAGCTCACCGCGCGCAAGTCGTGCAGAAGATGAAGGCCGACTCAGTCGCGGACCTGGTGCGCATGGCCGATCGGCTAAAGATCCGTCCACAGATTTCACAGAAATCTGCGTGATCCGTATTGTACTTTGGTGCAGGTTAGTTGAACTCTCGTACAATTCTGACCTTCCTTTCGTGCTGGTAAACTCAGCGCCAGCATGCCGCAAGCAAACCAATTGATTTCCGTTGTTGACGATGATCCGTCGATGTCACGCATGTTGTGTCGCGCCATCAAGGCGGCGGGGCTGAGTGTCGATGCGTTTGGTTCGGCGGAGGAATTTCTGGATTCTGACGCGTCTCGGGCGTCTGTTTGCCTGATTCTCGATATGAATTTGCCTGGCATGAGTGGCCTCGAGTTGCAGCAGCGTCTGAATGCATCGAGGCTGGAAGTGCCGATAATTTTCATGTCCGCCCAGGCTGATGAGACAACGCGGCTACGCGCGCTCAAAGCCGGAGCGGTCGGTTTTTTGCGCAAGCCATTCAGTATTGAATCACTGCTCGCGATACTGCACCAAAGTACAGGTTGCGCGAACCAACGTACAATTTTCGAGTCGTAAACAACTTGGTACTCTCCTTTCTGTCAGGAGAAACAAAACAGAAGGAGAGAGGTAAGGACCATGACGACACAGAAACAACTTTCGCACTTGTCATTCGCGGCCATCATTCTGGTATTCGCAGCACTGCCGGCGTTAGCGCAAACCGGATCCGCCGATCAAACCGCCGTGGCCACTACCTCGACTTTGGTTGTGTCTGACCAGTTGGCCGCTCTTCGCAAAGACCGCGTGAGCATTCCGGTCAACAAGTCGCCCATCGCTATTGCGCCGGTTGTTACAGAGAAGCAACAACCTTCGTTTTCGATGACTCAATTTATGAAGTCCGCGACTGCACCGTCCGTGATTAGCGACACCACGACCTTCGAATTCACGAACGTCGAGAAACCGCGCTTCGACGAGGCCTCTTCAAAGACGATCAACTTCGTCCCATCACGCGGACCGAAATTCCCTTGGTAATGTGAAATTTTCAGTTGGGGGCGGCGACGACTGGAGGGCGCGTTCAAAAAGCGGGGAGGCGCCCTTCAGTTTTTTATTCTGTCTCTCCAGCCTCTTTAAGAACCCGTACGACGTCGTCGTGATTATTCTGAACCGCTAACATCAGTGCGGTTTTGCCATCATTGTCTTTCACTTTCAGGTTTGCACCCGCCGCAATCAGCACCCGGCAAATATCATCATGACCAAACCGAGCGGCCTCGAGCAACGGCGTGCTGCCACGCTCGTTGGTGGCATTAACATCCGCGCCCGGCGAAGACACCAACGACTTAACCATGTCCGTATTTCCTTCGATCGTGGCGCGGAACAAAGCGTCGGTCTGCGCATTGTGCGGCGGTGCCCCACGCTGACCGCAGCCTGCGATCAGTAGTGAGATTACGAGCAATATGCCGAGCGCCGTAGGATTTTTCATCTATCAATTACCTCGCTGCTTGATCTCTTGATTTTGACTCAGTTTGATTCAAGCAACTTCCGGACCCTGCCAACGAATTTCTCGGAACTTTGTGCGTACCGTAGCGTCTAATGTGCGTAGCCGAACAATGGTTGATCCACGAGGCAATTACATCGCACCAGCAAGTTTGCTACTTCTGATCTGTGTGTTACTGGCGAGCAACTGCCAGCGACAGACACGAGTCAGTAGTCGCAAACCTGCTGTGCCAGCCAATGCGATTGTTAGACCACTTCAGGACAAGGCCCCACCGCAACTCAGACAAATGCTTGATGGTGCAATCGCCCAGGCCGGTGTGACGACCAGTTATGATCCATCCTACGTCGCACTCGCTTATCCGGGCGGAGACGTGCCGGAACAAACCGGTGTTTGTTCGGACGTCGTGGTTCGTGCGTTTCGTAAAGCCGGTATCGATCTTCAAAAAGAGATTCACGAAGACATGAAAGCGGCGCGCTCTGACTACCCGACAAAATGGGGCGCGACCAGTCTGGATGCGAATATCGATCATCGCCGTGTCTTGAACTTGATGGCTTATTTCAGGCGAAAGGGAAAGTCGTTGCCGATTAGCGACAGCGCCACGGACTATCAACCGGGTGATATTGTCGCCTGGAATTTGGCCAGCGGCATCGACCACATCGGTATCGTGACAAACATATTGTCAGACTCACAGGATCGGTACTTGATCGTTCACAACATCGGCGCCGGCACGCGAGTCGAAGACGTACTCTTTGACTGGACCATCAAGGGCCATTACCGGTTCTTTTAGGCGAAATAGCATTGACACTCTGATCTGCCCTCAGTATAGTGACGCCGCTCAAACTCGTTCATTTCCATCAGGGCTGATTACTCGAAAGAGTCCCTTACGAACCAAAGCCGGGAGTGGTCCAAAACTACGAGGCACCTCATGCCCGTCACAAACACGCCTATGCTGAATCGACGTCACCAACTATATGTTGCCGGGATCCTATTGTTCCTGCTCGCGCTTATCACCGGCATGATCTTTCCTTCGCTGGCAAATCCGCGTATGGGCCTCAGTGCACATCTGGTTGGCCTGCTCGGCGGGTTGTTTTTAGTAGCACTCGGTGTTATCTGGCCCGAGAAAAATCTGCCGCCGAGTCTTGATACCTTAGCCTTCTACCTGGTGATCTTCGGTACTTATGCGAACCTCTGCACGACGTTTCTGGCGGCGACCTTCGGTACGAATCGTTTGACACCGCTGGCAGGCTCCGGACAACTCGCCCGTGATTGGCAGGAAAACATCGTAACGACGGGTCTGGTCCTATCGTCGGTCGCAATGGTGACCGTCTGTCTGCTGGTGCTCTGGGGCTTGCGTCGAGCTCGTAAGCAGTAACCGCCGAAAGTCTTTCATTTTAAATTCCGAATCCACACTCATTCTCTGGCCAACCCACTAGACAGTCTGGGTAGTCCATGTTATGCTGGCCCTAGAACATCTAGGAGGTGTGGTGGTGGGTAAATCAAAAGCGGGCTTACTTCAGGGAACGCTCGATATGTTGATTCTGAAAGCCCTTTCGCTTGGCCCGCTGCATGGCTACGGAGTCGGCCAACGAATTGCACAAATCTCCGACGACACGCTCAAGATCGAGGAGGGTTCGCTGTATCCGGGACTCTACAGGCTAGAGCGGCGCGGATGGATCGAATCAGAGTGGGACGTTTCCGACAACAATCAACGCGCAAAGTTCTACAAGCTGACCCGCTCGGGTCGCAAACAACTGATTATCGAGGAGCAGAATTGGGAGCGCCTGGCCGGCGCGACCATGAAGGCGCTACGCGCAAGCTAGGGGGGTAAAAATATGTCTCGGATTAAAGCCACAGTCCGATTTCTTCACGCCTGGCGACATCCTGATGAGATCGCGCGTGAAGTCGAGGCGGAATTGCGCTTCCATATTGAAATGCGAGCGCGCGCTAACATCGAGGGCGGAATGAGGCCAGACCAGGCGCAACTTGCAGCCCGGCAAAGCTTCGGAGACTTTGACCGAGTCAAAACCGAGTGTTGTGAAATCAGCCGGAGCCATCCGTTAGACTCCACGCCTTTTAAAATGATGCTGCACATTACCCTCGCAGTTCTGTCAGGCCTCGCCGCGCTGTGGGCGGTCAACGTCCCACATCACAACTTCACTGGTGTCATGCGCCAGTTAATCGCCATCGCCGTTTTGGCCTATCTATTCATCGTCGTTCGTCGCGCCAAGTCACAAAGACGCTCCGACACCAATCAGAGTTTGATGAGTGATATGTCGGACGCGTCCTCCGGAAAAATTACGGCCTATGATGAACAGGGGCGCACACCGGTTGAGCGAATCCTCAAGTCTTGATTGTTCGATTGACCGGCTCTTGAACAAACCGAAACCCGAAAAAAAAGACAGCACCATCGCTAACTAGCTACTGAAAGGGGCCGACAATGCGAGTTCGTTATGCATCTCGGATCGTTGCACGTGTGTTTACGCTGTTTGTTTTGACTGCGAGTCTGACAACAAATGTACGCGTATCCGCAACATTGCGCGACTTATATCAGGAGAAAACCGGAACGCTCAACGACCAGCCATCGAGCCCGCGTCTGCTCGCCCTACGCGATCGGATTGCTTCGGGTGATCGGACTGCGCTTGATAAGTTCTGGAAGGAAATTAGCGAACAGGGCGCGCCGATAATTGAGCCTGTTGCAGGGAGAGACCACGACATGCTCGTCACGATGCTTTGGCGAGCCAGGGAAGAGACCAGAAACGTTTTCGTCTTTCGCCTTGGAGACGTCAGTAAGCCGATGACGCGGCTACTCGACACTGACTTGTGGTACAAAACATTCCGGCTTCAGAAGGGCGCGCGCTTCTCCTATCAATTCGCGGCGAACCTGCCCGACCCAAAAGAGTGGGGCGGCGTCACCCGCTTCGGGCAGGTCGTACGGAATGATCCGTTGAATCCCTTCCAGTACGCTCAGCGCAGTGACGAATTAAACCCCTACGAAGTGACTTTCACTTCGGTGGTCGAACTGCCCTCCGCCGAGCCGCAAAGTTGGATTGTCGCCCGTCCGAACGTTCCTGCCGGGCGAGTGCAGCGCGACAAATTCACGAGCAAACTCCTCGGCAACGAACGTCCAATTTGGATTTACACTCCGCACGGCTTTTCGGTTAACAAAAAGCCTTACGGCTTGCTGGTACTTACCGACGGCGGTCTTTTCGTGAACACGGCGCGGGTTGCAACTATTCTCGACAACTTGATTGCCGCGGGCCTGATCCCTCCGCTGGTCGCCGTGATGATAGACAATCCTGATCGCTTTCGTGAGTTGTCATGCAATTCATCATTCGCCGACTTTCTTGCCCAGGAAATTGTGCCCTGGGCGCGCGCTAACTACCACGCGACCGACCGTCCTGAGCAGACAATCATCGGCGGCACGAGCCAGGGTGGATTGCAGGCGGCTTTCGTAGGGCTCAAGCACGCGGAGGTTTTCGGCAACGTGCTTTCCCAGTCGGGTTCTTTCTCCTGGAAGCCCGATGGCGAAAGGGAGTGGGAATGGCTGAACCGCCAGTTCGCCGCCAGCCCGCGTCTGCCTTTGCGCTTTTCGTTCGAAGCCGGACTGATGGAAGGAACCTGGTGGTGGCGTGATCTCATGTTGCAGCAACCCGATGCGCCGCCCGCTAATTTGATAGATCCTACACTCCTCGCGGCCAACCGTAATTTGAGAGACACGCTCCAGAGCAAAGGATACTCAGTCCACTACACAGAATTTAATGGGAACCACACTCCGTTCAACTGGAGCGGGACGCTGGCGAGTCATCTGATAGCGCTCGTCGGTATCAAACCTGAGCCGAAGATTTCTGCGGGACCCCGCACTTCGGTCGCGCGATCAATCCCGCGAAAAGCGATCGCGAAACCTGAAATAAAAGTCGCTCCCGCTCTGTTGAAATCTTACGTTGGCAGATACCAACTGGACCCGCAGTTCACGCACGACTTCGTCATCTTTGTAAGCGTTAAGAATGATTCTCTGTGGATCAAGCCTTCATACCTAACGGCGCGACGCGCGATCGCGGAATCTGAGTCGACGTTCTACGACAGCGAGATTCCGGATCTTCACCTCGCCTTCATCAAAGATGAAAAAGGCCACGTCACTGGTTTAACTCTAAATAGTGAGACGGGAGATATTCGGGTTAAGAAGATGCCGCCTCCCATCCCGAGTGTCACCGGCAATACAACCTTTAAGCTCGCGGGGTATACCGACGCCGAGGCTGTGGCTATCTACGGATCGTTCAACAACTGGATCCAGACTAAGAACTACTGCGCGAAAGAAGTTGACGGGTGGGTGTGTCGAGTTGATTTGGCGCCCGGCAAGTACACTTACAAGTTCCTGATAGACGGCGTAGGGCTCAACGATCCGACCAATTCAGCCACCGAAGCTGACGGGCAAGGACGTAGTGATTCGGTAATCATTATCAAGCCAGAATAAACGGTTGCCTTCGGGAAATCAGTTGTTACTGCGCGACGTTTCCAACACGGTGGTCCAGGTAAGACCTCCATTCACGGTGCGATACAGACGGTCAAACCCTAAGAGCCATCCGTGTTTTGAATCGGAGAAGAATACGCGGTAAAAAGCGCTATCCACCGGCGTCGCAGTGCGGTCCCAGTTTTTTCCCCCATCTTTCGTGTGCAGCAGGATCCCCTTCAATTTAGGGGCACTCGGGTTCCGAACTGTCGAGCCTAAGCTTTCCGGTACCTCGAGGCCTGCTGCCCACCCTTCGTTCTTGTTGATAAAGTGCGTTGAGTGAATTTCTGTTCTTCCATTCAGGTCATACAGCTTATTCCACGTATTGCCACCATCGTCAGTTCGTTCCAACGAAGCACCCCACGCCCAGCTCGTGCGTTCATCGAGAGAGTAGACGGCTAAAAACTCATTGTTCCTGTTGGTCAACTTCCAATTTCTGCCGCCGTCCACAGTTAGATAAACGCCTAGTTTCGCGGCGACTACTGCGTGTTCAGATCCCGTGAACGAGACCTGCATCAGTGCGTCTGCTTCCTTACTGTCTGCTGTTGTGAAGACCCTTTGCCAATGGGCGCCGCCATCTTCAGTCCGCCAGACTCCAAACACATCAACAAGCCAGCCGTGTTGCTGATCCACGAAATGAAGTTTGCTCAACGATGTGAGCTGAAGATTGGGATTAGCCTGATCGAAATCGGATACTTTCTGCCAACTTTGGCCTGCGTCTCTTGTGCGCCACAGCGTTCGTCGGGCGAAGGCAAATCCCGTCTTCGGAGTTACAAAACTAAGCAATGGCCTGCTTCCAAACTTTGTTGCTTGCTTTCGGGGGGACGCACTCTCCCGAACCTCGTAGAGGACCGTGCCCTTTTGGTTGATGGCCCATGCATGTGAGCTGTCGATGAAGGCAACGTCAGCTATTCCCGGCAGGTAAACAGTATCCTCCGTACCAGGCTCTAAATGCGCAGCTTGACCTGATCTGGTCGCACCTTCGCCTCCACATCCCACAATCAATGTGAACACCGAGCTGAGTAGTATCAGGCCCACAAAACCGCATATGGCTCGTGCTGTCCCTGAGTTAATCCCTGGCTGATTCATCGCTATTTCTTTAGGGGAAAACAGTTGTTGATGATGTTCCTGGTCCACTGATTGGAGGTCCCATCATCCCAGTGGTATGCCTCTTTCTCCTAATTTATCATGTCCTGCGGCGGAAGTATTAAGAGCCGGTCTGTCACCTGATGAAATCGAGGCAGTGAAGCAAATCGATCAAGTCGGACTGGAATCATTTGCTTAGCCCAGAGCGAAAAGACAACGCGCATCAAATCATTGACAACACTCAGAAACGGGTGTACACAGTGTCCGTCTCAGTAATTTGAAATTACCAGACTCACTCCTCCCTACGCTGCGCTGCTCTGTTAGTCCTTCCTGTAAGCCAGCTGAAGTGATGCAACCCGACAAAACTTTATCGAGATTTCTTCTAGCCCAGAGTGTCGAAGTCTCGGGAGTTGGAGGTGCGGTTGATGGCTACAGCCGTTACACACACTGCGGTGTGCAAAAACCGGATACTCACAGGACTGCCTCGCGAACAGTATCACCCTCTGTTTTCCAATCTCACGCCCGTGAATCTTCACCATCATCAAGTTCTCTACGATGCCGGCGATGACATCCGCTACGCTTATTTCATCAACGATGGCATGGCTTCCTCAATGTGTATCACTACTGAAGGTAGCAGCATCGAAGTCGGTAACGTAGGCAACGAGGGAATGGTCGGTATTCCCGTACTGCTGAGACATGTGACGTCGCCTCATCAAGTAGTGGTCCTGGTACCAGGCGAAGCATTGGCGGTCACTACAGACATACTTAAAAGAGAGTTCAACAAAGAAGGTGAATTAAAAAACCGGCTGCTCTCTTATACTCAGGCGCTCGTCACTTACATGTCGCAATTAGGGGTCTGCAATCACTTCCACACCGTAGATAAACGTCTTTGCCGCTGGTTACTTCTCAGCCGTCTCCAAATCCAATCACAAAGCTTTCATTTGACACACGATGCTCTTTCCCAGGTGCTGGGCACCGGTCGAACCGGAGTCACGATGGCCGCGAATAAACTGCAAAAGGCCGGACTCATTCAGTATCACCGCGGCCAAATTACGATTCTCAATCGCGCCGGCCTCGAAGCTGCCTGCTGTGATTGCTATAAAATTACGAAAGAGGTCTTCGACTACTCTCTCGGCTCCTGAATGTCCTGCATCACTCCCACCGTTATGTCACCTGTTGACGGTCACCTGTTGACGGTCAACTAGTGACCGACAGTTTAGTTTTCCTTTGATATTCTGCGGCGCGTACAGTAACAACGTAACTTAACTTACCCCCAAGAATTTGCTCTCACTCGGACGGAGGCATGACATGGAGTTAGTCCAAATCGCTCCCCGTTTTCGTTCTAATCAGGAACTCACAAAACGGCAGGAAACTCGCTTCGTTGAATATCCGGATCCAATCAATGTAAATGGATTGCCGTACCTTTCGGAAGGCTTCAACATCCGTCTGAATAGCGGTGACTGGGCAGCACTCTTCCCGCGCCATCATTTAATGTGGGTTTCCCCGGACCTCAACCGAACGAAAGAGTTTCTTAACCTTCAGGCTATCGGCTACGACACGCTCCTCACTGAGCCGATGAAGGAAAGTTTCTCCACCTATTATTCCGCCCCGATTACGCCGAAGTACAACGCGAATCCCCTGCCAAAAGGAGAGGTACTGGATTCGGCGATCTGTTTCTTACCAACAAATGATTGCAGCTTAGGGTGCAAGTATTGTTTTTCCGGTGCTGCACCTAAGAAATATGGCGCTATCCCATGGGAAATCGCAAAGGCCGCGATAGATCTCGGAACGAGGAATGCGGTGCTGAATCGCATGATAACGGGAAGCGGCACACTCATGGTCCGCTTCTATGGCGGAGGCGAGCCAACTGAGTACTGGGATAGTTTTTCCGGTATTGTTGAATATGCAAGAGCGAGTGCCAAAAAAAATAATGTAGGAATTCACGTAGCCACGATCACCAATGGTCAGATTGATCCCGAACACTACGAATGGTTTCGGAATAACATCGATGAACTGACCCTCTCGATGGATGGCCCACCTGACATTCAGAACGCGCAACGACCTACTGCGACAGGGGAAGACTCCTTTGATAAGACGTGGGCGTTTCTTACCAACATGGACGCCCTTGATGTGAACATTACTGGCATAAGAGTGACGGTAACCGCTGCCACCCTCAATCGAATGGCGGAGATAGCGATATTCTTTTGGGACAACCTCCGCAAGCCATACAACATGCAATTCGAACCGGTCTATTTTTCGGAGGTAGGAAGACAAAACGCTGAGATGCCTGGGGCGCTGGATTTTGTCGAACAGTTTCGACGGGTTGAAGACATGGCCTACCAGCGTCACTTGCGCGGGCTTCGACATGGAACGGTTTCATCGGCTGTACGCCCCTTACAGATTCGCACGGGCTCTTACTGTGATTCGTTGGAAGGGAAAGGACTATTCGTTACACCCGAGGGTTACCTGAGCATCTGTTCCGAAGTTAGCGTGCCCACAGATCCCAGGAAAGACGATTACTTTGTCGGAAAGTACGACTCGGCGACGAAACGATTTCATGTTCCCGAGCAGGGCGCGGCAAACATACGGAAAGGAGTTCCCTGGTGGTGTCGCGGTTGCTTTGCGCAGTTTTCTTGTCGTGGGGGATGTGAGCCGCGATCGCAAAACTCTGATAAGTACATCAGGCGATGGTGGTGCCAGATGGTTAGAGCCAACATTAGGCACACTTGGAGTGATGTGCGACTAGGCAGAATTGGGTCACGAGCACGAATTGGAGACCCGCAGGGTGAAGAGTTGATTTGGCTGCCGATATGGGCATCATCCGCTTCCATGGATTAGATCGAGATGATTTCCTCAACTCACGAATGAGCTATTGCCTGACTGCTGGAACAACTAGATGTTTCTAAAGACTCGGAAAGGAGGTGAGAAATATGTGCTACGAAAAGCCCACCATTGTCACTCTGACATTGGCTGAACTCGAAAACACCCAAATCGTTTCGACGCAGGTCGAGATAGACAATGGGGGATGTCAATGTCAATCTCAATGTCAATGTCAAATGCAATGTCAATGTCAATGCCAACACCAATAGATGGAATAACAAACCACCGGAATAGACCGGATGGTTTCATCCGGTCTATTCGGTCAACCTTGTAGACTGCTACATAGTTCCAAAGGTACATCAATGACGACATACTACCCACTCTGTGCATTGGAAAACTTGCAAGTCGAAGAGGCTGGAGCTGAAGTCATCGTATTCGATTCAAAGACGAAGGTGTTTCACCTGTTGAATACGACGGCGCACAGCATTCTCAAGGCGTGCAACGGCCTGAATACGATCACCGATATTGCTGCCAACATCTCGAATAGTTTCGAGGCTGAAGATTTTGACTCGGTGGTTGCAGACGTCACCGAGACTATTAAATCCTTTGAGTCCAAAGGACTGTTATGGTCCGTGGCCGACGAGGCGCAGCTACCATCCATCGAAGCAGACCACGCTAACAATAGTCTGCTTATTGCATTCACGGTGACTGGCAGCAGCATGTTTCCCGTACTCCTTTCCGAAGATAGGGTGCTCGTCAAGCGCAGCTCATTGGAAGATCTGAATATTGGAGACATCATTGTTTTATTGGACTTGTCAGGCAAACACATAGCACATCGCATAATCTCGATAGACGCGGACTCCACCCCGGCACAGATCACGACAAAAGGTGATGTACATCATGCTCCCGATTCGCCAGTGGGAATCGACCGCGTAGTGGGGAAGGTTGTAGCTGTGCTGCATGAGGGGGAGCCCAGTTGGATTAAAGAGCATGAAAGCTCACCCCGTCCCAGGCAATCTCCGGAAGACAAGCAAATTCGTAAACCGTCGTACAAGGGATTGAAGGTACTTGATCTGCGAGAAGTATCAGTCGAGTCAATTCAGAATATTGAGTCCGTCGACGAGGTGAGCCTTGTCCTGCTCTCACCTGAAAATGCTCACGCGTGGTCCAGCGTAACCGCCACGAATGTAGGGAGTACGTATACCGCGCCGAAGGAATACAGAGTTTACACTGGTCAACCAGAGTTGCTGCCTGAAATGCTCGAGTTTCTGGCTGAACCACTTCGCCTTATCGTATCCGGGCAACTTTTTCTGACCGGCTTTGACCCGCAACAGATATTGGCATCATTCAAAGAACTGATCGTTATTGGAGGAGTGTACGTCAGTTCGGCTGAAGCAAAGTCTGCCGTCGAATCGATCGCTAATATCATCGGCGGTGGAATCTCAATTGTGCCTCAGGAGCACATTCGCTGGCTTGGCGAATCGATTTTGGGGCCGGAGATTCAAAAGGCGCCACTCGTGGCGATCGGTAAGCTCGCTGTCGCGACGGGGCTACGGGAGATCCCGCAGTGCCTGGCGCTCTTCAGATGAGGGAAGCATCATGGAAACTATTATCAGAGATGTTCCGATCCTTGACTTACGAAAGGTGTCAATCGACGCGATCTCGAGGATCAAATCGGTAGAAAACGTAAAGACTATCGTCTTGAGCCCTGATAACGTGGAAGCGTTCATGAAAGTGCCCAGGGTTGAAGTGCGTTCACATCTTATCGTCCACCCCGATGAGTCGCTCTTTATCGGCCAGATCGAGTTTAACGACAGCTTTCTCTCTCAAATCCCGGAAAATACGAAAGTCGTGATCCTGGGCCATTTGCTTATCGACGGCTTCTCAACAAGTCTGTTCAACGAGCGTGTTCAGAGCCTCAAACAGTACGGGCAAATTTTCTATTCGGACAAAAGGAGTGTAGGCGCGCTACTCGCACGTTTGGAACGACTGCAAGGCCAACTCTTAACAATGAAACCCAACGCGGTTCGATGGATCGGCGCGGTATCCCTGACGGCCAGTAGACTGGCTGGTCTTGCCGGTCAACCAGTGATCAGCATCGGCCCGATAAACATTGATCCCAGCCTCACTCCGGAAGATATAAAGAGCGGCATTAGTTCGATGGTGCACATTGGAGACATCTCGGGGCCGGAAGAAAGTATTTGCGCGCTGCTTTCTGTTTGTGATCGGCATCTGGGAACGTACACCATCAAAGCAGAAGTGGCTCAGCGCGCAGCGGTAGCCTGATCTGTGGCTATAACACACAGGCATGACAACGATTGCTGCATTTTTCTCGGAATCTCGGGAACTTGCGCGGAATGTTCCTGCCTATATCAGCATTCTTCGCATTGTTTCTGCCGGCAGCCGCACGCTGTTTGCCGCGTGCCTCCTGGTTAATGTCCTGCTCGCGCAACTCCCCGCAGTCTTAGCTTACACAAATCAGAACGTTATCGATTCGCTCCTGTCTCAAGGTCGCGCTCCCCATTCAATTGGACCGCTGAAAGCGCCGCTCTTCCTTGGCTGTGTTTATCTTGGCTTTTTGGTGACCCAGTACATTGGTCAAATCGTACTGGTCCACCTTAGCGAAATGCTGACGGAGAGCGGTTCAAAAATTATCCACACCGAGATTATTAAGTCGGCTATTCGGTTGGAAGGACTCTATTACTTTGAGGACCCTGCGTTTCATAACCGGAGGTCACTGCTGGAACGGGATGCGTTGTACATCCCGATGAACATCCTGCGCTTCGCCATCGATATTTCCAGTATAACTGTCACCATCCTCGGAATGGTGCTGCTTCTCTTCATGCTTCATCCACTCATACCGCTTCTAATCATTCTTTCAGGGATACCGGATGTGCTGGCCCAGAAGAAAGCCCATCGACTCATTTATGAAGGAATAAAGGAAACAGCACACGAGGAGCGAAGAAAAGAATATTTTCGCAACGTACTGCTCGAGGAAGAGCATGCAAAGGAAGTCAGGCTCTATAACCTCGCCGGCTTTTTCATAAAGAAATTCAACGACTCGTTCAGGAATGTTCTCGACATCGTTGTGCCCATCAGAAGGCGGCAGATTAGGAACTCGATTCTCAGTCGCCTGTTGCTTTCTCTGGCCACGATCCTTCCTTATCTGTGGACCATCGGGAAGGCAACTCGAGGTGAGATAACGCCGGGGCAGTTGGTCGTGTTTATGACCGCCATCGTGGTAATCCAGCAACAGATGGCAAGGACCGCACAGACAATCGCAGGACATCAGGACGTTATCTACGTGATGAGGGAACTAGCCGCCTGGCTGCGGATGAAACCGGATCTGACGCCGGCGCCGGTAGAAGCCCAGGTAAGGAGAAAGCCCGAGCTGTCGCCGCAAGTCAGGGTTTCGAATCTATGGTTTAGATACCCCGGGTCCGAGCGAGATGTGTTGAAGGGACTGGACCTCGAGATACCGAAAGGGAAGTCGCTGGCGATTGTCGGGAAGAATGGATCGGGAAAGACAACCCTGGTGAAGCTGTTGTGCAGGTTATATGACCCGGCACAGGGGACGATCTATTACGACGGCGCCGACATTCGATTGATGAATCTCGACGACTTGCGAAACTCGATCGCGATCATCTTCCAGGATTTCATTCGTTATCAATTCACGATCAAAGAAAACATCGCGTTGCGAAACGGACAGGCGCTCAATGGAGTGTCTGAAGCTGCCGCGATGGCCGGTGCGTCAGAGTTTATCGAACCATTGCCGCAGGCGTATGACACGCTGTTGGGTAACCAGTTTTCAGGCGGGCGCGAATTATCCGGAGGGCAATGGCAACGAGTGGCTCTCGCGCGAGCTTTCTATCGCAACGCTGGTCTGCTGATCCTGGATGAACCGACTGCCTCACTGGATATCGCCACTGAGGCGCGGATTTATGCTCAGTTCAAAAAGATGACTGAAGGCAAAACGTCGCTGCTCATATCCCATCGACTCTCAACGGTCCGAATCGCCGATCACATTGCCGTGATCGACGACGGCAAGGTAATCGAGCTCGGAGATCACGAAAGCCTGATGGGCCTGGGTGGAATTTACAACGAGATGTTTGTCATGCAGGCAGAGCGCTTTCGGGCTGGTGCTGTGGTTTGACGAAAGAAGCCTATTACCAGGTTAAAAAAACAATGCCTCGTCAATTGCTGACCAAACTCAAAGTGGTCGTTCGTGTCTGGAGTTTTTTTTATAAATACCAGAAGTATGGACTGCTGTGGGGCGTAGCGCTTGTTGCTATCGGTTTGTATCCTGCAATCGCCGCGTGGCTCTCCAAAAAGGTTATCGATTCGATCTTCCAACCGCCTCCAGGGCATCTCGTAAGCTGGCTTCCGGATGCTTTTTTCTTCGGCATTACTTACGGCGTCCTCACACTTATTCACGGAATCATCAGCACTTCTTCCTCGATTGAGCTGGTCACGCTCAAAGACAAGAACACTCGTATTACCGATCAACTGCTGATGGAAAAAGCGGCGAGCACGATCGACGTCGCGGCGTATGCGCTGGCGCAGACCAGAGATCAGATCCGTTTAGCCTCAATGGGCAGCCGTGCGCTGCCGGCTTGTTTCACCGGGAGTATCGAGCTTCTTCAGAACTTCGTGGGCGTGATCAGTTTGTCGATCATTCTCATTCGTTATCATCCACTCGTCGCCGCGATTGTCTTCATTCCCGCGATACCGCTGTTATTCAGTCAAATAAAAATTCGCGCTAACACCTTTGCAGCGCTGGCATACAAGAGCCCGCTGTATCGTCAAATGCGTTACCTGCTGGAGTTGATGCTCGGCAACGCCACCGCCAAGGAGATCAGGATCTATCGCACCGGCAGCTTCTTCCTCGATAAATACACGAAGGCGGCAGACGAGGTTATCAAAACCTCACGTGAGCTACGCTGGAAAGCTACGACAAGTGGCATAGCCCTCGGCTCGCTGGCTGCTGCCGGAATCGGCGGGGCTTACATTTACATCATCTATCTGGCGACCACGAACACGATCGGCATTGGCGACGTGGTGATGTATGGCACCTCAGTGTTCTACGCCGGCGGGTCGATCCGATCCCTGGTCCAAAACGCATCGATGTTGTCGACCCAGGTTCTTTCGGTAGAGAAGTTCTTTTCGTATGTGGATCAACAGCCTGCGGAAACTGCGACGAATAAAGAAAGCGCTGACGCCACCGGAGTTGAGGAGTGGGCGATCGACGAGGTCAGTTATTCATATCCGGAACGAAAAGAGAAAGCACTTGAGAACATAAGCTTCCAGATCAGGTCGAAAGAGAAGGTTGCTATTGTCGGTCTTAACGGCGCCGGCAAGACTACTCTGATGAAACTGATGCTGCGTTTGCTTGAACCCGATAATGGAGCTATTCGCTTTCGTGGCATGAACCTCAAAGCTTGGGATGCGACCACGCTAAGAAAAATCTTTGGCGTTGTATTCCAGGATTTTTCGAAGTTCAAACTCACGCTCTATGAGAATATTGCCCTTGCTCTAAACGGCGGGTCTGCTTCTAATCATCGTGATGCTGTCCTCAGCGCTGCCCGGGTAGCGGGGGTCGACGAGATTGCGAGCCGTGTTCCGCAAGGATACGAAACGCAACTCGGAAAAGAGTTCCTGAATGGCACCGATTTGTCGGGCGGACAGTGGCAACGCATTGCACTGGCAAGAGGGTTTGTCAGGGATGCAGAAGTGATCTTTCTCGACGAACCTACCGCTTCTCTGGATGCGACCACAGAGAAGGTGCTGATCGACCAGCTAATGGTCCTCGCGCAGAACAAGACAGCGCTCATAATATCTCACCGCTTATTTGTGACGCCGATGGTCGATCGGATACTCGTACTAGAGCACGGACGCCTGGTCGAAGAGGGAACTCACCAACAACTCATGAAACAAGACGGCGTCTATGCAGAGATGTTCAAAACTCAGGTGGGAATGTACTGGCCCACGGCCCAGTAGAGGTAACTTATGAATCGAATCTTCGAAACGGCATTACAAGACTTGCGCTATGCCGGACGCATTCTGCGAAAGCACCCTGGATTTTCGCTCGCTATCATACTTACCGCGGCGCTCGGCATCGGCGCCAATGTGACGATCTTCAGTTTCCTCGATGCCGTAATCCTGGAGCCGCTTCCTTACAAAGATCCCGATCGGCTCGTGCGACTTTCGGAAAGTAATCTCGGGCAGAATCAGAATGAATCTCCTGTCTCCGTTCCAAACTTCCAGGACTGGCAACGCCAGCAGTCTTCGTTTGAGGAAGTGTCGGCGCTGGAGTTCGCGACGTTCAATCTCACCGGGAGAGGTGAGCCACAGCGAGTCGCGGCTGCACGCATCAGCGCTAACCTGGTGCCCATGTTGGGAGTCAGCCCTACGCTCGGGCGGACTTTTGTACCGGAAGAAGAGAAGCCCGGGAAAAATAAGGTGGTGTTGTTGAGCGATGCTCTCTGGCAGAAGCAATTCGGCGGCGATCGATCGATAGTCAATCAAACGATCCAACTGAATGGTGACACTTATACGGTAGTCGGCGTTATGCCTCCGGGATTCCAATTCACCGTGGCGCGAGAGCTGTGGGTGCCGTTCGTCATCGATCCACAGAAAGAACCCTGGCGCGCCGATCGTACCAATCGCAACCTGTCTGTGTTTGGACGACTCAAATCCGGCGTTACTGTTGGTCAGGCAAACTCAGACATGGAGATTCTTGCTCAGCGACTCGAGCAACAGTTTCCGAAATCGAACACCGGCTGGCGCGTGCGCTTGAATACGTTTTACGAGTGGATAGTCCCGAAAGAAGTGCGCAAGTCGATTGTGGCTTTGTTTGTCGCAGTCAGCTTGTTGTTGTTGATTGCGTGCGTAAACGTGGCGAATCTGCTTCTCGCCAACGCCACGACACGCCAGCAGGAGATGGCTATGCGGGCTGCGTTGGGCGCATCGCCGGCGCGCCTGGTGCGACAACTGATGATCGAGAGCCTGTTGCTGGCAGGCTTGGGTGGCATTCTGGGGCTGGGATTAGCTTTTTGGGCGACGAGACTGATTGCCTCGGCCAAGGGGCTAAATATTACGCGCTTGAGCGAGGCAGGCATAGACGGTTCTGTTGTTGGTTTTACCTTACTCGTCACCATGCTCACCGGTTTGATCTTCGGGCTGGCGCCGGCGTGGTGGGCCTCGCGGGTGAATCTCACCGACAAACTCAAAGAAGGCAGTAGAAGCGATGGTGGCCGGGTGCCGCATCGTTTGCGCAGCGCGTTGGTGGTGGCTGAAGTCACAATGGCCGTGGCGGTGCTGGTTGGCGCAGGATTGTTGGTGAGTATGTTGTCGCGTTTGCGAGCAGTGCCGTTAGGACTTACGCCGGACAATGTTTTTACGATGCAGATTAGTTTGCCTGGATCGAAGTATGGCCAGAAGCAACGTATCGATTTCTTCGATCAACTGCTGGAGCGGTTTCGCGCTGTTCCCGGCGTTGTTGACGCCGCGGCGGCAGAGCAACCTCCGACTACCATTAGTACCTGGAACACGGAAATCGTGCTCGAAGGAGTTGATGCTGCCACGAATACGACTCGCTCGTCGGCCGAAGCACACGCGGTCACGCCGCGTTACTTCCAAACGATGGGCATTCCGTTGTTACAGGGCCAGGACTTTGCGACTCCCTATCGAACTGACCAGCCGCTTGAATTGATCGTTAGCGAAACCTTCGCGCACCGTTATTGGCCGAATGAAAGCGCAGTCGGCAAGCGTTTTCGTGCTGGGCCAAACAATCCGTTTGGCACGATTGTCGGGGTCGTTGGAGATGTGCGTACGCTCAACTCGCAGCAAAGCCCGTCGCCTGCTTTCTACTTCCCGTACGGTTACATTGGCATGCCGGGATTGGTTGTCATGGTGCGTACGTCCGCTCAGCCTGAAAACTTCGCGACGCCGCTTCGCGCTGAAGTACGCCAGATGGACGGCGAGCAGCCTGTTTACAACATGCGTACGATGAATGAGATCATCGCGACCGCTACTGCGCAGCAACGTTTCCAGGCGGTCTTGTCGAGTCTCTTCGCCGTCGTCGCCCTGCTGCTGGTCGCGATCGGGATCTATAGCGTAGTGGCTTACATGGTGAAGCAACGCCGGCGCGAGATTGGCGTTCGGATGGCTGTGGGAGCGAGTACACGCAACATACTAAGGATGGTCATCCTTCAAGGCATGCGCAATGTATTGATTGGTCTTGTGCTCGGACTGGCTCTCTCTTTCGTGCTGACCAGATGGATTGGAAGTTCGATTTTTGGTTTGACGACAACTTCAACGGACGTTCGCATCTATGTGATGGTGGGATTACTGCTCACCGGCGTTGCTCTCGTTGCGTGCTATCTTCCTGCCTGGCGCGCGACAAAGATCGATCCGTCGCGGGCGTTGCGAAGTGAATAGCGTTCACTCCTCTTACTAATGTGTTCGCAATCGTGATGCGTGGAGGTCTACGAATTCATTTTCCGGGCAGCAAATTCCGCTAACAAACAGCAAAATAGGCCAACTAAAGTGAGTTGACATCCAAGTTATTCGGCATACGGTTTAGGGGCTTAATAATCCTAAATCTCCCCCGGCATTTTCGGGTCAACGCTTCGCACTGATTGCGCCAGCGATCGGGCGCTAACCAGTTCGTTCTCGTTTATTTCACGCTTTACCGCTTCTTCGAGCGAATCATTTCTAAGGTTCACCAACCCAATCCTTGGCTCGACTAGTCTGTGCCAAGCATTCTCAAAGGAGAGATCCCCAATGGCTAACATTTCGAAAAGAAACAGGAGGCGCGAGAGGGAGATCAAGAATGCCGCGAAGAACAGGCGCGAGATAATCGCAGCGCGCTTGAGTCGTCGTGACATGATAAAGGCTGGTCTCCTAACTAGCGCCGGTTACCTGATCCACAAAAATGGTTTGAGCGCACGCGCTCAGTTCAGCGGAAGCGACTGCGATCGTAGATGGTGGGATGGATCTGGCGGGAATGGCACGCCCGTAAGCCCGCCAACGACCCCGTTTGTCGAGCCACTGCCCATTCCGCCAATCGCTCAAACAGTCCCAGCGCTTAGCCCCGCGCCAACGGTGGCGCCAAACACTGCCGCCGGCGAGGCGCGAACACGCAACCATCAGGCCTTGACCACTCTTGCGCCGGTCAAGTTTTATGAGGTGCATCAGAGGGAGCAGTTGATCAGTATGCATCCGGAGTTGCCGTTACAGAGACTTTGGACCTTTAACGGCACGGCGCCGGGACAGACCTATGTGGCGCGCTACGGTGAGCCAATTCTGGTTCGTAACTTCAACGATTTGCCTAACGACAATGGAGGCTTTGGTCTGCAATCCGTTTCAACTCACCTCCACAACGGCCACACTCCGTCTGAATCAGATGGTTTCCCGTGCGACTTCTTTGGGCAGACCAAGTGGTACGACCAGCATTATCCGAACGTCCTCGCCGGATTCGCCTCGAGTCATCCGCCGCTGGGGGACATCAACGAGTCGATGAGCACGCTCTGGTATCACGATCACCGCGTAGACTTCACGGCACAGAACGTCTACAAGGGCCTGGCCGGTTTTTACTTGCTCTTTAATCAGTTTGACACCGGCGACGAAACCACGGGCTTTCGCCTTCCAAGCTTCCCCAACTTCGACATTCCGATGATGTTCAACGACAAGAACTTCGATCCAGACGATGGCTCGCTGGCCTTCGACCTGGCCAACCGTGACGGCATTCTGGGAGACAAGTTTCTTGTTAACGGAAAGATACAACCTTTCTTTGAGGTCAAGCGGCGACGCTATCGTTTCCGTTGGCTTAACGCCGGACCGTCCCGCTTCTACCGGATGTATCTTACGAAGTCGAATCTAACGAACCACCCGTTTTGGGTGATTTCGAACGACGGCAATCTGTTGCTCCACCCGGTGCAAACAACCACCGGCCTCATGATGGGAGTTGCCGAGCGCATGGATGTGATCGTGGACTTCTCGTCATTCGCCGCGGGAAGCATTATTCACATCGAAAACCGTCTCGAACAATGCGATGGAGCAGGACCAACCAACAATATTCTGGCTGCAGGTCAGGGCAACAAGATGCTCCAGTTCCGCGTGGTTTCGGATCCCGTGACAGACAACAGCGTCGATCCTGCTACGAACCCCACCTTCTACCAGGTGCCAACGAGGGTTACAGAACGGATCAGGCGCTGCTTCAAGTTCGATCGTCGGAATGGTCAATGGGTGATCAATGACAAACTCTTTGACTGTAACGATGTTCGCTTCAGGGTCAAACGTAATACTGCGGAGATCTGGGAACTTGACGGTGGATTCGATTGGTCGCATCCGGTCCACGTTCACTTCGAGGAACACCAGGTTCTAAAACGCAATGGCCAAACACCGACTTTGATCGAAAGAGGCCGCAAAGACGTCATACGACTTGGTGAAAACGACGACGTGGAGATCTATTTCCGCTTCCGCGACTTTGTGGGGCGCTACCCGATGCATTGCCACAACACGATTCACGAGGACCACGCGATGATGCTCAGGTTTGATATCGACGACGTGGGCAACAACAACGAAAACGACTGTGGCTTCCGCCGCTAAGAATTGAAAGGAGAGAAAGACAATGCCAGACGTCAACAGAAGAAAGCTGCTGGCTACGGCGGTAGCGCCTCTCGCCGCTGGGATGGTGGGGCGAGCAGCCAGTTCGGATGATAAGTTCAAGGTCGCAGAATCTTCACGCGCTAAACTCCAGAAGCGTTATTTCCCAAACTTCGAGCTGACGACACACGAAGGCAAGAAGGTCCGCTTTTATGAAGATCTGATCAAAGACAAGATCGTCGTGATCAACTTCATGTACGTGAAGTGTGAAGGGGTCTGCATGCCCGTGACTATGAATTTAAAGAGGGTTCAAAACCTGCTGGGGCGCCGAATCGGACGTGATATCTTCATGTATTCGATTACGCTAAAACCTGAGGAGGACACGCCCACCGCATTAAAACGTTATGTGCATGCGCACAAAATCCAGCCGGGTTGGACATTTCTGACGGGCAAGCCTGAGGAGATCAACACCCTTCGGCGGAGCCTTGGCTTCAAGGATGCAAAAGCCAAGCTTGACAAAGACTTGACCAACCACACAGGAATGGTTAAGTACGGCAATGAAGCCCGGCAGTGGTGGGCGATGTTTCCAGGGGAGGCGAATGCTCCTTGGATTGTCGAGTGCATTCTATGGATGGAAGGTCCTAATGCGGAAACAATTCCTGAAGCCGGTCAAAGCCAACCCAAGGGGAATGACTCGGGACACAATCATTCGAAGGTACGTAACAAAGGGTAAAAAGGCTGAAACTCGGAGGGGGGTACAGAAATGAATGCGAAACATCGTGCAGGTTGTCGATTGTTCGAGATTCTGTCCCCCCTGGTGTTTGCGATACTCATCTGGAGCCTCGGTCTAACGCAGACACAGTCAAACCTTACCAGGAATTCGCCAGTCGAAGCGAATCAAACAACCGATTTCGCGGTTGGCAGAAGCCCCGATGCGATCCTCTTTGACGGAACGAACATTTGGGTTGCAAATCAACTTGGCGATAACTTGATGAAACTTAACGCGAGCGACGGGTCAAACCTCGGTACCTTCCCGACAGGAACCAGACCCGTCGCTCTCGCTTATGATGGAGAGAACATCTGGGTCGCCAACAAATTCAGTAACAACGTAATGAAGCTGCGCGCGAGCGATGGAATTCCCGTAGACACCATCAAAGTTGGGCGTGGCCCAGAGGCATTGCTGTTTGACGGCAGTAGCATCTGGGTAGCAAATGGTGGAGACAACTCGGTGACGAAACTGCGTCAGAGCGACGGAGCGACGTGCACCTTTATCGTGGGAACGCGGCCGGTCGCGCTCGCTTTTGATGGCAAAAACGTATGGGTGGCCAACAACGATAGTAGCAGCGTCACCAAACTGCGCGCCGACGACGGAACGAATCTGGGAACATTTAGTGCAGGAAGAGGACCAATGGGAGTTGCGTTCGATGGCATCAACGTGTGGGTGACGAATTTCTACAGCAAGAACGTGACACGATTGAATACCGATGGCTCGTTGAAAGACAGAATCGC
>Ga0105247_10000213_pt1 | contig 56245 bp, 48 predicted proteins | sample KBSS24metaG_FD_81519 | JGI IMG/M metagenome (GOLD analysis project Ga0105247, IMG submission 81519) | Switchgrass rhizosphere microbial communities from Kellogg Biological Station, Michigan, USA - KBS S2-4 metaG | ecosystem: Host-associated > Plants > Roots > Rhizosphere > Soil | place... | reverse complement strand
GCGAAAAGCTGCCACCAGCCCCGCTGTTTGCCGAGCAGGCGACTGACAAGCGGATGTGCACTATCTACTACACCTCCGGAAGCACTGGCCTGCCCAAAGGGGCAATGTATCCGGAACTGATGGTCAAGCCCACGTGGCGGATGGTCTCGCCGATCCCCTTCTTCTACATGCATTACATGCCGATGAACCATGCGTTCGGCAGGAGCGGTGTCTTCTCGACATTGGGATCCGGCGGCACGTGCTACTTCACTGCGAAGACCGACCTGTCGCTGCTCTTCGAAGACATACGCATGGCCCGCCCGACGTTCATGGGCATCGTGCCGCGGATCTGCGAAATGGTGTATCAACACTATCAGGTCGAGCTCGAGCGCCGCTCATCGGGCGCCGCCGACCTCGAGGCCCTCAAGCGGGAGCTGTTGCTGCAGATACGCCACAGCGTACTCGGCGGCCGGCTGCTGAGCTGCAATTTCGGCTCCGCGCCGCTGGCCCCGGAGCTGCGGGAGTTCATGGAAGCCTGTCTCGGATACAGCATGGATGACCACTACGGCGCCACGGAAATCTCGGGCGCGATCCGCAACAAGCGCATTCTTCGCCCACCCGTGATCGACTACAAGCTGGATGACGTGCCCGAGCTGGGCTATTTCAAGACCGACAAGCCGTACCCGCGAGGTGAGCTCGTCATCAAAACCAGCAGCGTCATGCTCGGCTACTACAAGCGCCCCGACGTTACGGCGGCCGTGTTTGACAAGGACGGTTACTACAGGACCGGCGATATCATGGCCGAGATTGGTCCTGACCAGCTCGTGTACGTGGACCGCCGCAACAACGTTCTCAAGCTCGCGCAAGGCGAGTTCGTCGCCGTCTCGCGCCTGGAGTCGCTCTACACCAACGGTCATCCGGCGATCCGACAGGTCTACCTCTACGGCACCAGCGAGCGCTCCTATCTCGTGGGTGTCATCGTGCCCAACGAGCACGCGTTGAATGAGCGGGGCATCAGGGCCGATGACAAGGCGATCAAGTCGGCCTTGCGCGAGGCGATCAAGGAGGTCGCGCGCAGCGAGGAGCTCAATGCTTACGAGGTACCTCGCGACTTCATCGTCGAGCGCGAGCCATTCAGCGTCGATAATGGCCTGCTCGCAGGCATCGGCAAGTACCAGCGTCCCAAGTTCAAGGAACGCTATGGGGCTCGGCTCGAGAAGCTGTATAGCGACATTGCCTCGAGCCAAACCAACGAGCTGCAGGCACTGCGCCTGCGGGGTCGTGATGGGCCCGTGCAGGAAACGGTGGCGCGAGCCGTGCAAGCGACTCTTGGTATCGAGGACGTCGACCTCTCGAACAGCTGCAGCTTCGCTGAGCTTGGTGGCGATTCCCTGTCGGCGCTCTCGTGTTCCCAGCTTCTGGAGGAAATCTATGGGATCGAGATACCGGTCAGTGTCATCAATAACCCGGCCGGTAGTCTTCAACAATTGACGGGTTACATCGAACGGGCCCGGAGCGACGCCTTCCAGCATCCAACCGTCGCCTCCGTTCACGGCCGCGGAGCCGCCGAGATTCGTGCCAGCGACCTGAAGCTGGAAAAGTTCATTGATGCGAAGACCCTCCAGAGCGCACCGACAGTAGAACCGCCCTCCAACCAGATCCGCACGGTACTGGTGACCGGTGCGAATGGTTACCTGGGCCGGTTCCTGTGTCTCGAGTGGCTCGAGCGAGTTGCCAGAGTGAACGGACGTGTCGTTTGCATCGCACGCGGACGGAACGCTGCGGCAGCACGCCAGCGCATTGCCAGCGCCTTCGATAGCGGCGATGCCGAACTGAAGCGCCATTTTGAACAACTCGCCAACAAGCACATCGAATTCCTCGCGGGTGACCTCGGCGAGCCCGGTCTGGGTCTTGACCAGGCAGACTGGGACCGTCTGGCAAGGACCGTCGACCTCATTGTGCATCCCGCGGCTCTGGTCAATCACGTGCTGCCGTACCCGCAGCTGTTCGGACCCAACGTTGCCGGCACCGCCGAACTGATTCGGCTTGCGATCACTCACCGCCTGAAACCCATCAACAATGTCTCGACGGTGGCCGCGGCCATGACTCTCGGTGGGGGTGTAATTGATGAAGATGCTGATGTTCGTGCAGCCACGCCCGTTCGCCCTCTCGATTCCGAGCGTTACGCTGACGGGTACGCAAACAGCAAGTGGGCTGGCGAGGTCCTGCTGCGCGAGGCGCACCACCAATGTGGTCTGCCCGTCTCGGTGTTCCGTTCAGACATGATCCTGGCCCACAGCAAATACAAGGGACAGATCAATGTCCCCGACATGTTCACCCGCTGGTTGTTCAGTATTATTGTGACCGGACTGGCGCCACGCTCGTTCTACGCGGGAGGCAGCGTCAAGCCTCACTACGATGGCCTGCCCGTAGACTTCACGGCCTCGTCCATCGCAACGTTGGGTGCTGACGCGTTAAGTGGTTACCGGACCTATCACGTAGTCAACCCCCACGATGACGGAATCTCGATGGATACCTTTATTGATTGGGCAATAGAGGCCGGCTACGGCATCCAGCGGATCGACGACTACGACGATTGGTATCACCGCTTCGAGACTGCCTTGCGCGGTCTTCCTGACAGGCAACGCCAACACTCCTCGCTACCGCTACTCCATCAGCTACGCCGTCCAATGCCCGCTGGCGCGGGAGCATTGGCATCCGCAGTGCGGTTCGAGAGCGATGTGCGCAAGCATGGCAAGGAAATTCCGCACCTCTGCGCCGCGTTCATTCGGAAATATCTGGACGACCTTCGCGTGTTGCGGCTCGTCGCGCAGTAATAGTAGCCTGGGTGCGCGACTCCTAACTCCGCGGTACCGCGTCGAAGAACGCCTGACCCGCCGGCTCGCATAGGATGTACTCGAGGTAATGACCCGTGTGCGCCCGGGCATCGACGTACAGATAACTGAGGAAGTTCTCGACGCTGCCTTCCAAGGCAATGGGATACCCGTCACGGCTGACTTGCTCCCGCAAACGGTCCCACTCCCTGCGATCCGGTAAGAGGTGCCCGAAGTGATGCAACCGCGTCCCGAGCGGATCGGGGCCTAGCATGGCTTCGTAGAAACTACCGCCGTTTCCCAGCGGCTGTATGAGCTCCACCATCTCATCGCCGAGCCAGGCAAGCGCCAGGTCGATGCGCGTGTGCTCATCCACTTGATTACCGCGCACGAACTGAAAGGACTTGATACCAAACCGACGCTGAAACTCAGCCGCCGTGCGCTCAATGTCACGAGTGACATAGGCGGTCTGAAAATGCCTCGAGAGATATACACCGTTGCCGCAGTAGGGATTTGTCATGGTTACAACCCAAAAGCGAGCTTGGCTATGATGTTCTTCTGTACTTCCTTGGAGCCCCCATAAATAGTTACGGCACGAGTGTGGAGCGTGGTCGACATGCGGCCGGGCACGTAATTGGGCCACGCTGCGCTCGCAGGGCTGGCCGGCGGATCCTCCACCCGGATGTCCCGCAACGAGCGGGCACCAAGCAGATCGGTCTGCAGCTCGGTCACCCGCTGCTGCAATTCGGAGCCCCGGATCTTCAGCGTGGAGGCCACAGCCAGCGGGTCATACTCGGTCTTTTCATTCGTCAGCATGCGCAGCACCGACCACTCGAGCGCCAGCAGATCGATTTCAATCATGGCAATGCGTCGCGCGAATTCAGGTGCCTCCAGGAGAGGCACGCCGTGGCTCCGCTCCGCTCGCGCAATCTCCTTGGCGCGTTGCAGCTCGCGTTTGGAGAAGTAGATGAAAGCGCTGCTGGTACGCTCGTGATCGAGCAGAAACTTCGTGTAGGTCCAGCCCTGCCCTTCCTGCCCGACGAGATTCGTTACCGGCACCTTCACGTTATCGAGGAAGATCTCATTCACATAGTGCGCGCCGTTGATCATGATGATGGGCCGCACCGTGACGCCTGGACTGTGAAGGTCGATGAGCAGGAACGAGATGCCCTTCTGGGGCTTCACGCTGGCATCAGTGCGCACCAGGAAAAAGCCCCAGTCGGCATAGTGACCTTCGCTACTCCAGGTCTTCTGCCCATTGACGATGTAGTGATCGCCTTGCCGCTCAGCGCGCGTCTTCAGCGAGACGAGGTCCGAGCCGGCGTTCGGCTCCGAAAATCCCTGCGCCCATAATACTTCACCTGTCAGGATGCTCGGGATGTGCCGCTTCTTGAGCTCGTCGCTGCCATAGGTGTAGAGCACCGGGCCCAGCAGACGCAGCCCTTGCCAGCTCAGATCCGGGGCATAAGCGAGATGGCACTCCTCCTCGAAGATGTGCTGCTGCAGGGGAGTCCAGCCGGTGCCACCGTATTCGACCGGCCAATGAGGAGCGGCCCAGCGTTTCTCGAACAGGATTCGATTCCAGCGCTGCAAGTCTTGCTTGGTTGGCGGCGCAAAGCCGTGATACCCGCGGGCTGCGAGATCGCCCGGCAGATGCTCGCGCAGGAACGCGCGCACTTCCTCACGAAAGAGCTCGTCAGCGCGGCTGAGCTCCAACTTCATCGTCTTAACGGGCGCTCGTACGAAACATCGGTACGGTCGCGCGCCGTCTTTCCTCCACTACACAACATCGCGAGATAATCGGCCGGTAGCGGCAACTCCGCCATGGCTGCATGCCACTCACTGACACAGACACGAGTGGCAATGGCCCAGCGGCCGTTGCGCCGCTCGAACCGATCGATGTAACGGCCAAAGTGAATACTGGGCGGTCCCTGTTTGTTGATACCGGTAAATATCCAGTACGTTTCGGTGTGCGCCGTGTCGCCGTCCAGCTCGCACGAGTGATTCATCACCATGTGATGGTGAGCTTCCTGGTACTCGGTGTGATAGTTGAACGCCCAGTCCACGAACGCCTCCGGGCCGCCCACGAACGCGCCGTGATGATCGATCGCATCAGGATGGTACACCGAGAGCACCATCTGCCGATCGAAACGATCCACTCCCCGGCAATAGCGGTGGATGCAATCCAGAATCGCCTGGCGGTCGAGCAGCTCGCGAACGGACCTGGCATCGCTGTCCTGCGTTTGCATGGGGTCTCCTGCAGGTCGAAGTTCATATATGTGAACGCTGTTCTATCCACATTAGCAAGCGTCATCCAGCGTTGACAAGCCTGCCACCTCCGTTCACCATTGTGTACGTCGTTCATAAATTAGCGCACAGGCAAGGGCCGGAGCCGATTGCAGTGACGAGCTACTCGCTCACCGAAGAACAGCAGGCCATCCAGGACCTCGTGCGGCGCATAGCGCGGGAAAAGGTCGCGCCGCGCGCGGATGCGATCGACCGCACGGCGCAGTATCCGCAGGACATGTTCGACCTGCTGCGCGAGCTCGGCCTGTTCGCCCTGCCGTTTCCAGCGCAATACGGCGGTACCGGCAGCCTCTTATCGGGATGCCTCGCGATCGAAGAGCTCGGGCGCGTTTGCTACAACACCGGCTATCTGCTCGTAGTCCAGTGGGTTGCCTTCGGCGCATTGTTCGCGGCGGGCAATGCCGAGCAGAAGGGACGTTTTCTCCCCGGCCTGGCCTCCGGCGAGCTGCGCGGCGCATTTTCAACCACCGAGTCGCAAAGTGGTTCCGATATCCAGGGGATCAAAGCACGTGCGACACGCGTTCCCGGCGGTTACACGTTGAAGGGATCCAAGATCTGGTGCACGAATTCCGACGTAGCGAACTTTGTGCTCGTCGCTGCTAAATGCACAGGCTCCGGCGGCAAGGACAGTATCAACCTGTTCATTGTCGAGAAAGGCACGCCCGGCTTCACCGTCGGCGGTCATGAGAACAAAATGGGCGCCCGCGGTGTTCCTTCATGTCCGCTATTCCTGGACGATGTCTTCGTGCCCGAAACGAATCGGATGGGGCCGGAGGGTGATCAGGGTTTCAAGTCAGTGATGGAGGCCTTCAACGCCAGCCGACCGATCGTCGCCGCGCGCGCCGTCGGCCTGGCTCAGGGTGCGATCGATCACTCGGTGGAATTCATCAAGAACCGCCATGCGTTCGGACGCTCCGTGAGCGACTTTCAGGGTATCCGCTGGATGATCGCGGACATGGCCATGCAGACTGAAGCCGCAAGGCAGCTCACATACAAAGCGGCTGCAGCCATCGATGCCGGTGAGAAGGGTCCGGAGATGGGTAAGCTCGCGGCCATGGCCAAATGCTTTGCGTCGGATGTCGCCATGAAAGTGGCGACGGACGCCGTGCAGCTGTTCGGCGCCGCCGGTATCTCCAACGAGTTTCCCATCAATCGCTATTTCCGCGACGCCAAGGTCGTGCAGGTGATCGAGGGAACCAACCAGATCCAACGCAATATCATCGCGAACGCGATACTCGGTCGCGAAAGCAAGCGCTGATTTTATCGGCCCACAAACCGCGGCTTGCGCTTCTCGAAGAACGCGCGCTTGCCTTCCTTGTGATCTTCCGACAACCACGTCATCGGCTGCAGGTCGATCTCCGCCTGGATCATGGCCTCCAGGCCCCTCGCGAACACTGACTTCACCATTTCAAAGGCAAGGGGTGGACCCGCAGCGAAACGCTCGGCAACCTTGATCGCCGCTGGCAACGTCTCCCCGTTCTGTACCACCTCATCGACAACTCCCAACTGCAACGCTCGCCCGGCATCGAACGTATCGGCCAGCGCAATGAGCTGCTTCGCCTTCGCGTATCCCACCCGGTTCGGTAACGAAAACATCAGGCCCAGATCGGGAATGAACGCCACTCTCGTGAACGCGCAGCAGAACTTGGCACCCTGCCCCGCCACAACGTAATCGGAAGCCGCCGCGAGGGCGAGACCCGCGCCGAATGCATAACCCTCGACTGCCGCGACGATCGGCTTGGCGCCCGCGATCATCTCCCGTACCAACAACGCCCCACCGCGTTTCAAACGAGTGCGGCACTGGCGGACCGTCGTTTCGTTGAAACCCTTCAGATCGCCGCCCGCGGTAAAGTTGGGTCCAGCGGCGGCGAGCACGATTGCCCGGCACTCGTCGTCATCGTTGAGCTGGGTGAAACGCTCGATCAGCTCGCGCCGCATGTCGGCGCAGAAAGCGTTCATCCGTTCCGGATCGTTTAGTGTGAGAGTGACGATGCCGTCTTTGCGCTCGAGGGTAGTCAGTTCCGCCATATCGCCTTCTCCCGGCCCGCCCCGGATGTGCGGCCTGCTTCGCTACAGCGTGTCGGCGCTGCCGAGAACGAGCACAGCCTCGTTCGACAGCTCACCGCCATTGCCTTGCGCAATCGCCAGATTGACGTCAGGCACCTGGCGCTCGCCGGCCAACTGCATGATTTGCTGTGTCGCCTCGACCATCGTAAAGAGTCCGTACATTCCAGGATGCACGCATGAGAGCCCGCCACCATTGGTGTTGACAGCAAGCGCGCCACCCGGGGCGATCGTGCCGCCCTCAACAAATCGTCCGCCCTCGCCCTTGGGGCAAAATCCCATGTCTTCGAGAAACAGAATGGTGTTGATGGTAAATGCGTCATACAGCTCGACGACGTCGATATCCGAAGGCTTCACCCCCGCCTGCGCAAACGCGCGCTGCGAAGCCCGCGCAACACCGGTGACCGTCAGGTCCGGCATCTGCGATATGCCGTAATGCGTGTTCTCGGCGGCTGCACCCAACACATACACTGGGCGCTTGCAAAGATCCTGCGCGCGCTCGGCACGTACCATAACCACCGCGGCGGCACCGTCTGTGACCAGGCAACAGTCGCGCACCCCGAAGGGGTCGCACACCAAACGTGACTTGAGATAGTCCTCCATCGACAGTGGCTCGCGCATGAAGGCATCTGGATTGCGCTGTGCCCACTGGCGCGCTGCAAGCGCCACGGCCCCGAGCTGTTCCTTTGTGGTGCCGTACTGGTGCATGTGCCGCGCCGCAGCCATGGCATACGACGACACCGGCCGCATGGGCTTGTATGGAGTTTCCCACGGCGAAGGACGAGAAGTGCTCTGAAGCTTGCCGGCGCTGCTGCGCTGATTGCTGCCGTAGGCGATGAGCGCGACATCGCACTGCCCCGCAGCGAGCGCGAGTGCTGCGAGAGTGGCGTAGATCTCGAATGACGAGCCACCGGTACGGGTGTTGTCGCCGATTCTTGGCTGGATGCCCAGGTATTCGGACATCACGAGCAAGCTCAGGGACTCGTCCGGCAACAGCACGAACAGGCCGTCAACGTCCTTCACCGTGAGCCCTGCCTGCGCCAGCGCCTTCAGGCTCGCGTGCGTCGCGAGCTCCGTTGTCGTGAATCCTGGCGCCTCACCCATGCCGAAGGTTGCCGCACCCACAATGGCCGCCTTCCCGCGTGGGAACGCATCACTCATATCTGCCCCTTCGTGACTCAATGCGCATTGTGTTGCGTGGCGCCCGCCTCAACATAGCGCGAAATGTGAAACTCGGTATCCCCAAAGCGCTTTTCGAACGCGACCAGCTTCTTGTAATAGTGGCCGATCGAATACTCCTCGGTCATGCCGATGCCGCCATGCAGTTGGATACCTTGTGTGCCCACGAATTTGCCAGCGTTGCAGGCAGCGACCTTCGCCGCGGACACTGCTCGCTTGCGTTCGGCGGGTGCGGCCTCGAGCAGGGCCATACCACGATAGAGAATGGAGCGCGTCTGCTGTACCTCGACAAACATCTCCGCCATGCGATGCTGTAGCGCCTGGAACTTGCCAATTGGCTGCCCGAACTGCACCCTCTGTTTGATGTAGCCGTTCGTGATGTCCAGGACGGCTTCCATGGCACCCAGCGCCTCGGCCACCTGCGCCAGCACGGTCCGATCTATCGCTTCCTCCAGAACATCGAACGCTCGCCGGGGCGAGACCAGCAGAGCTGAATTCGGCAAGCGCAAGGCCTTGAGCTCGATGTCGGCTGCGCGGGTGCCATCTATGAGTGGGTAGGCATTCATGACCACGCCAGCCGCATCTGTCGGCACGATGAAGAGGCCAAAACTCCCCTCCGCTGCCATGGCCGCCGAGACGACGAGCTGGTCCGCCGCCGGCGCATCGAACACCAGCGTCTTCACGCCGCTGAGCACGTAACCATCATCAGTCGCGTGGGCCGTCGTCGCGTGCACCGCATTCAGCTCGTAACGGGCACCCGGCTCGCTGTGGGCCAGGGCAACCCGCAGCTGGCCGGTCCCAAGCTGCGACAGCAGCTGCGCCCGCTGATTGTTGTTTTCCGAGGCGCCGATGATATGGGCACCCAGGATTGCCGAGGTTGCATAGGGCTCGAGGGCGAGCACACGCCCAAGCTCCTGCATTACAATCGCCGTTTCCACAAATGAGCAGCCGAGCCCGCCAACCTCCTCAGGCAACGCCAGCGCGAGCCAGCCAAGCTCCGCGTAGGTGTTCCAGTTCTGCGGGCTGTACCGCTCCACCGTGGCGAGCAGCCGCTTGCGGGCCTCGAATGAATATCGCTCGACGGCGAAACGGCGCACGCCATCGCGCAGCATCTGTTGTTCGTCGGTGAGATTGAAATCCATTGGATCAAACGCAGCGGATGGCCAGGCCTAGCCCTTCCAATATATGAATATCGTACATATAGTTGCCCTTCAATTCCAGTCTGATCGAGGCTAGCTTGAGGCGCGCGGCTGCGGCCCTGTCCAAGGGTTTTCCACACCTTCTGTCCCCACTGCCAGTGGGCCGTCACACGTTACGCAATCGTGTAATCATGGGCTCGATGCACACCCGCCTCGAGCACATGGACGAGGCGGTAAGGCGAGAGGCTGCGTTCTACGGCGCTCGGGCCGCCGGGGGCGTGGCATTGATCGTCACGGGCGGTTTCTCCCCAAATATCGCCGGCATGTTCGAGCCAGGCGCACCGCTACTGAACACTCGCGAGCAAGCCGATCACCTGCGCCCGATCACCGACGAAGTACATCGTCACGGTGCGAAGATCCTTCTGCAAATACTACATGCTGGCCGCTACGCAAAACACGACGACATCGTCGGTGTGTCGGCGCTTCGCTCACCCATCAACTCACGATCGCCGCGAGTGCTCTCCGAAATCGAAATCCAGAGCACCGTGGATGACTTCGTCCAATGTGCACTGCTCGCGCGCGAGGTGGGTTTCGATGGCGTCGAGCTGATGGGTTCCGAAGGCTACTTGCTGAATCAATTCACGGCGCAGCGCACCAACCAGCGCACCGATTTGTGGGGTGGATCGCTGGAGAACCGTTGCCGATTCCCGGTGGAGGTGACGCGGCGCGTGCGGCTGGCACTGGGTGCCGAACACATCGTGATGTATCGCATCTCGGCCATCGAACTCGTCGAGGGCGGTCTTGGAGCGGCGGACACGGACTATCTCGCACGTGCGGTTGAAGCCGCGGGCGCCGATATTCTCAACACGGGCTATGGCTGGCATGAGGCGCCGGTTCCGACCATCGCGTATCACGTGCCGCGCGGCGCCTGGGTATTTGGCGCGAAGCGCCTCATGGGCGTAGTGAACATCCCCGTGGTCGCATCCAACCGGATCAACACACCGGAACTCGCCGAGCAGATCCTCGCAGAGGGCAGCGCCGATCTGATCTCCATGGCGCGTCCAATGTTGTCGGATCCCGAGTTCGTCAACAAGACCGTGCGGGGCCGTACGGATGAGATCAATACCTGCATTGCGTGCAATCAGTCCTGTCTCGATAATATATTTACCGATCGGGTCGCCGCATGCTTGGTCAATCCCCGGGCCTGCCGCGAGACCGAATTCGATGCGGCGCCCGCGACGCATCCAAAGCGCATCGCCGTCATCGGCTCCGGCCCCGCCGGTCTCACCTCCGCCGTCGAGTGCGCAAGGCGCGCACACCAGGTGACCTTGTTCGAGGCGGGAGCTGAAGTGGGCGGGCAGCTGAATCTGGCGCGGCGTATCCCCGGCAAACAGGAGTTCAATGAGCTGCTGCGCTATCTCACGCGGCAGCTGCAGCTGTTGTCGGTCGAGGTGCGCCTCAACTCGAGGGTCGATGCGGGCGCGCTGCAGGCTGAAGGGTTCGATGAAGTGATCATTGCGACCGGCGTCATGCCCCGCACACCTGAAGTTCCCGGTATCGACCATCCGAAAGTGCTCGGTTACATCGATGTGATTGAAGGCCGCGCACAGGTCGGCAATCGCGTTGCCATTGTCGGCGCGGGTGGCATTGCACACGACGTTGCCGAGCTCCTGAGCGCGCCAACGCACGCGGTCCAGACTCCAGATGACTTCTACCGTGAATGGGGCGTAGACCCGACAGTGACGCAGGGTGGCAGCCTCCCGGTGGCCGATCCCACACGTGGCAGACAGATCTATGTGCTCCAGCGCAGCAGCACCCGAATTGGTGAACGGCTCGGCAAATCGACGGGATGGATCCTTCGCAGCAAGCTGAAGAGGCACAAGGTGCAGTTCATCAATTGCGTCACCTACGACAAGATTGATGATCAGGGCCTGCATATCCGTATCCATGGCAGTGCGCAGGTACTCAACGTCGACAGCATTGTGATCTGCGCGGGCCAGGATCCGGACAATCGCCTGGCAAGCCAACTGCGCGCCCTCGGGATTGAATGTCACGTTATCGGCGGCGCCCGGCACGCCACAGAGCTCGATGCCGCGCGTGCCATTTACGAAGGGACTCGATTGGCTCAGCGGTTATGAGGAGCGCGCAGCGCTCCGAAAGGAACCGCCGCGCGATCGCCTGCCCATGTTGTTCGACCAGCTGGCGCCGAGGACGATCGCCACCTGGTCCTGCAGTCGTTGCATCGCGCGGCTGTCCCGTCATGCCTCCCTTAGCGGAAGCTGTATCGGACACCGACACCGAACGTGCGCGGCTCACCGAAACTGGTGCTCGCGTACCCCAGCGAAGCCTGCGGACTCTGGAAAGTGACGTAGTGCTTGTCCGCGAGGTTCTTGACGTAACCCGTCAGGTCGATGTGGCTGCCCAACACTCCGTTCCAGAAAGTCGCGAAGTCCAATACCGTGTAGGCAGGCGAGGTGTTCGCTGCTGACGACAGGCACTCACCCGTCTGCACATTGCAGGCGTTGAAGATGTCCGTGAAGGTCGTTTCGCTGCGATGATACAAGGAGAGCGTGGAGGTGATGCCGCCGATGTTCGAAGGAACCGGCCAGAGGAGTTTCGCGCTGGCAGTGATCGTATTCTTCGGAACCTGCGCGGGCGTGCTGCCACTCAGGTCGCGGCTTGGAATCTCGCCGACTGTCGGGAATGCGAAGGAAGTGTAGGAGGCTTCGACGAATGTCCAGCCCGCGTTGAGCTGCAGCCAATCGACCGGTAGAAACTCCGTCGACAGATCGAAGCCGTAGTAGTTCAGCGTGCCGGCATTGAAGACACCGATCCACTGCGAGGTAACGTTGTTGCCGCCGTAGAATGCGATGCACTGCGCCGCGGTGAAAGTCGGCTGATTCGCGCACGTCGCACCGTTCTCAACTTCCTGCTTGTTCGAAACATCACCGTCGAACAACGCAAGGTTGGTGCGGATCGGACGCCCGAAGAGACTCCAGTCGGACTTCACTCCAAATTCGTACTCGGTGGTCTTCTCGGGCTGGAACGTCTGATAGGCGTGGTTGTCGATCTGGTTGTTGAAACCGCCGGCAATGTAGCCGTGCGCGACCCGGAAATAGGCCATAGACCGGTCCGCGAACTGGTCCTGCAGCCCGAGATTCCAGCTCGGAGCCGTGAAACGGGCGGAATTGGTTGCCAGACACTTCACGGGGTCGAACTGCGGATAGGACTGGATCGTGGCTGGATTGCACGGACCGAAGAAGAAGTTGCCGTTCGCCTGTGGCTCGAAGAAAAAGGCCGGGGGCGATCCGCCGCGCTGCTGATCATCGAAGCTGCCATGGTCCCAGTTGTAGCGCAGACCCGCAGTCAGGGTGAGACTGTCACTGAGCTTGAACTCGGTCTGTGAGTAGGGAGCGACCGAGTACAGCCTGCGGTTGTAATAGGAATTGCTCAGCTGGGCGAGCGGCGAATCGATGGCCGGAGTACCGGGTCCGAACGCACCGGCCGGAATGTGAAGCTCGTACGTGAAGTTCTGCGCCAGGTCGTATGAGTTACCGTCAGACTGACGCACCGCGTTCAGAAAGAGGCCGGTCGTGTTACGCAGACGTCCCATGTTGAAGTGCAGGGTTGCCTCTTCCACTCCGGAGAGCCGTTTGATGCGCGTGCGTCCATTCACCATGTAGATGACTTCCGAGCTACTGCTTTGGAAGGTATCCTGCAGGTCGTTCCGGTAGCCGATGTTGTTGACAAATGTCAGGTTGTCGTTGATCTCCCACGTCAGCGTGTCCTTGACTCCCCACGAGGTGATGCGCTTGTAGACCGGCAGGGTGACACCCGAATCGTTGCCACCGAGGGCGACCTGGTTGTAGCGGTTCAGGAGGGGCACGCCGAGTGCCGCAACGCTGGGTACTATCTCCGTGAGGATAGACTGACTGGGTGTGTCGTTCTCGGAGTAGTAGTCCCCAACGAAATCGTTCGTCACGGGTCCGGTGATGAGCCGCACGGAGAGACGGGCGGAGTTGTGGCGGTCCGTCCACAGCTCGGATGGCAGGCCGTTAGTCGGATCCGGGACGAGGTTTTTCACGAAGCCCACCGGCCTGTTGACGTAATCCGCGGCCAGCCGCACCTGCAGTGCGTCGTTGACCGGCAGATTCACCATGCCGGTGAACTGGCTGCGGCGATAATCGCCGTATTGCGCCCACACCCAGGCATCGAAATTCTTCGTGGGCTTGTTGGCACGGAAGACGATAGCGCCGCCGGTCGCGCTGGCCCCGAACAGAGTTCCCTGCGGGCCCTTCAGCACATCAACCGAGGCGATATCGTAATTGGCGTTGGCCACAGCGTAAGTGCTGGTCAGCGGCATATCATCCAGATATACCGCCACGCCACCTGTCGTGCCGTTGTCCTGCTTGGAGGAACGGATGGCGAATGTCGCCGAGTCGCCCTGGGAGTTCGGCGCGACGACCAGTCCGGTGACGTGCTCCATCAGGTCGCGCACGTTCAGCACCACCTGTTGATTCAGGGCATCGCCAGACAGCGCGGTTATGCTGACAGGCACGGCCTGCTCGGACTGTTCGCGCTTCTGCGCGGTGACGACCACTTCTTCCAGGGTCCCGCCACTCGCTCCCGACTCTGCTTCGCTCTCGGCGGCAGCCGGCTCGGCGGCGAGCCCCGCCCCCGACATCAGGCCCCAGACCAATCCAGCCGCGAGCGCCGTGCGTGTGGGATGCCGCAATGGACAATCAGATGCGGAAATCAACCTCTGCATTGTAATAACCCCCTCAATTGCTTTCCTCAATTACTTTATTAGGCTCCCTGCCCCGCTCCTTCTTAGTTCACCATCGCCGGCGCAATTGCGCCCCTACGCGGCGATGGTGGAGCGCTTCCGAGCGCTCCTCCACACTGATTGCCGGAGTGTCAGCCGGCAGATGCCGGCGCAAGTCCCTTAGTTTTATGCGCGTCAAGCTCGGTGTTGGGTGCGAGCTGCACCGATACCAGCGTCCGATCAGCATGCCTTTGCGATGACCGCCGGTGTCGAGCCAGTTGTGAATTCCGGGATCCTCCACCGCGAGCACGGCCCGGAAGCGCCCATCCGGATCGATCCGCGCCTGGTGGCCGTTGAGACTGGTCTGCCGGTGGACGAGCTCGATCTGATTCCACAGCGCATCGATGACCTGGATGTTCCAGTAGGTGCGCTGCTGAGGCAGCTCGGTCTCCAACACCAGCGCCTCGCCCGGCGCCAGGTCGTAGACACACTCGAAATAGGCCTGCGGCCAATCGCCGCCATTACCCAGCTCGCCGAAGCTCGTGAGCCGCATCTGATGGATGAGCCCGCTGTCGCGCGATTTCTGCAGGTAGCCGATGCACAGGCGGGAGAGCCGCTTGACGTAGCCGCCAAACAATTCGCGCAACTGCCTGTCGACTTCGGCGGCCGTGCGCCGCGGCCGCAACTCGGGGACGTCGAGCCGCTCGATCGCGACACGGACATCGCGCTCCCGCCCCCAGTCGTAGCAGAACTGCCGCAGCAGCAGAAAACGGCTCCCAGGATGCAGGTAGAGCCAGTTTCCCTGGTAGCCATCCGGGCGCCGCTCACTCAGGATGACCTCGAAGCGGCCCTCGGCGTCCGTCTCGAGATCCGCCAGGTCATAGTTGTTGAAGCCGGGTCCGGGCGGGTCCGCCATGCCGATCATGTTCTTGCCGGTTGCGAAGCCGAGCACACGCGCGGCTCCCCGCTCGCCGCTGACGCGATAGGTACCTGTCCCCTCGACGGCCGAATACCAGTAAACGGCGTCGGGGTTCGGTTGCGCCAGAAACACTGAATTCTCAAAGGGGGCCCAATCCGGGTAACGGGGATCGGCCTGGAAGTACAGAAAGTAACCTTGCGCCAGGTTCATCGCGAACTGCTGGTACAGCGCAGCACGCAGTTGCTCCTCGCCGGGCTCCCAGACCAACTGCTCCAGCTCCGCCGCGTCCTTCAGCAGATCGACGTATTGGCCCCACGGAGCCAACTCTGTCCGATTGAATGCCTCACTCATGCAGCACCCTGGAACGTGGCCGGAAGGCGCCAAAATGACGTATTGACGATATTACTGGCGCCGGAGTGCGGCGTCTAATTATTTGTATGTCGTTCTGATATATGAACGCGCCGGAGGCCACTACGAGGCGTCACCGGCGGGCTGCGGCACTGCAACCCGCCAGCGCCTGCGGATCAATCGAACTTGTATGTGACGGCGATTCCGTAGGTACGCGGCACGCCATACGCCGCATCCACGTTGAACGAGCCTGGTGCGGTGCCCGGCGTCTCATACTGGAAGACGCGATAGCTCTTGTCCGTCAGGTTGCGTCCCCAGAGGGAGATGTCCAGGGTGGAGTTATCCCCGCCAACAGGAATGTCCAGGAGCGAGAATCGCCCGTTGAGCAGCCAATAGCTGTCGATGGCGGGCGCGTTGGGCACGCTGAAGTAGCTGGCCGTGCCGTTGCCCTGCACGCTCAGACGCCAGATGCCGTAGTTCGTGCGGGCGAGATCGTAACTTGCCGACAGGGAGGCGGCCCAATCCGGCAGGTTTACGATGTTGAGAGGGACCTGAATCCCACCTACGGAGCCGGGCGCCGGAAACGGGTTGTCGATGGCAGGCTGGCGGCCATGCAGCACGGTCAGCTCGCCATCGAGCCTCAGGGCCTGCACCGGCTGGTAGGTCAACTCCAGCTCCGCACCGGAGATGTTGATCTGCGGACCACTGAAGAACTCGACCGTCGAGGAACTCACGGTCTGCACGTTCTCCTGAGGGTGGTTCCAGTTCAGGTAGAAGGCAGCCAGATTGGCGCGCAGTGTCCGCTCGAGCGTCTCAGTCTTGATGCCCACCTCGTAGGACTGCACGGTGCTGGCATCGACATACTTGAACGTCTGCGAGCCAACTGACAATCCGGGTGCCTGGTAGCCTGTTGCGAAGCGGAAATACGTCTGGACGTCAGACGTCCAGTCATAGCCGATAGCCGCCATGGGCGACGCTTTGGTCTGCGTGATGCTCGGGGAGCACCCAGGAGACTGTGGGCAGGGCAGTCCGGCTGCGATATTGCCGAAGGCATCGGGCCAGGTTACCTGGGAATAGAGCTGCCCGGGTGCCGGGCGGGTGGCTTCCTTCTTATCGCGCCCAACACGCACACCGGCGGTGAGCGACAGTTTTTTGTCCAGCGCCGCGGGCCGCCAGGTAGTCTGCCCGAATGCGGCGACAGAGGATTCCGTAACGTCGGCTCCCGCCGTGCCAACGGGGCCGAATCCGGGTGAGGTTGCCGACAGAAGAGTCGAAGTAGTCGGGGTAAGCGGGAAGAAGCCTGCGGACACTGGCCCACCCAGCGAGTTGGGTAGCAGTGTATTGAAGTACGTGTTCTCGCTCTGCGAGCCCTTCTCGTGAATGTAGAACAAGCCGGTCACCCACTCGAAGTCGCCGGTCTTGCCCGTGAGTTGCAGCTCCTGGGAGAACTGCCGGTGGCTGATGTTGTAAAGAGCGTCTACGCCGGTCAGCAGTCCGCCACAGATGGCCGGCCCGAGATCACACACTCCCGTCTGCAAGAAGCTCTGCGAGAAGAACGGGCCAGGCACCACCGCGGCATTCGCCGAAGTGTTATGTACCGTTGACTCGTCTACCCGAAACGAGGTGATGGATTTCAGCGAGATCGAGTCGGTAACAGCCAGGCTGCCGGTGAGCCGATGGCCCCAGTAAGTCTGAGGATCGTAGGGGCGGTACGTCTGGTACGGTACGGTGTCCGGGAAGGTGGTTTGATTCGGCCAGACCGAATGATACGGATCGGTCGTCGAGATCTGCGCGTTCCAGTATTCGGTCGTTCTCATCCGGGTGTAGTCGCCGGCATATTCGAGACTCAGGGCATCCGTCGGCTTGAACAGCAGCGTGAGCTTGCCCCCGTATGCCTGGGTGACACCGTAATCGTGCTGGCCCGGCGCGAAGTTGCTCGTGTAGCCGTTGTTGTCGGTACCCAGCAGATCGATCTTGGCCGACAACTTGCCGATGGCCGGCAGGTTCACGTGCGCGACGGCCTTCTTGTAACCAAAGTTGCCGCCCTCGGCTGTCACATGCACACCGAATTGCCCCGTAGGGTCTTTCGACACCATGCGCACCGCGCCGCCTTCGGCATTCTTGCCGAACAGGGTGCCTTGCGGACCGCGCAGGATTTCGATGCGCTCGAGGTCGTTCAACTCCAGAGCGACGCCTGTCTGCCGGCCGTAGTACACATCGTCGATGTAGACCGGAACCGGATTCTCGTTGGTGATGTCGCTGCCGTTGGGGTCGAGGAAACCGCGAATCCCAACTTCTACGATGCTCGGGTTACCGGCGAACGGCTCGACGCGCAGCGAAGGGACCTCGCCTGTCATGAAACTCGAGATGCTGCTGATACCACGCGCCTGCAGTTGATCGGCCGTCAGGGCCTGAACGGAGAGCGGCACTGCCTGCAGGCTTTCCGAGCGCTTCTGAGCCGTGACGACAATTTCTTGCAGACCTCCGCCCTCGGTCGCATTCGGTGCTTCCGCGGCGGGCGACGGCAGCGCCGCGGATGGCGCCTGTTGTGCGACAGCCACGGTGGCAGTCCCCAGCAGGCTCGAGAAAATTACCGCCGGGCGGTACGCCCAGGACGGCCGCGATCGGCCCAATCCGTCAGTCATGCAATACCCCTCGATGCACGCGTGCGCAAATGCTGCGCCGCGAAGGATATTACTGGCGTCAAAGATCGGAGTCTATTTTTTGCATGGCGTTCGCATATTTGAACGGCACGAACGGTGTGCGACAGCGCACGCGGCGAAAAGGCCACACGCGTTGCGCATCAACTCTTCGCCGGCAGCCGTATCCAGATGCGTTCGCTGCTGGAACGAACGACGGCCTCCACCACCCGTTGCACATGCAACGCTTCGGAGAAGCTGGGTGAGCCGGGGCCACCTTCGCGGATGGTTCGCAACATGTCGTGGAACATCCATCCCATCGACACCATGTATGGAGGAGCGTTCTGCCTGCTGAACCCGGTACCGGGGACTTCGAAGTAGTGCCCCGGGATCTCGAGCCAGGTGCCGTTCGGGTCGCCGTAACCGCCCACGCGGCCCTTTCCGGCGTAAAGCCGAGCGCTGATTCCGTCGCCAAAGCGCGGATCCGTCAGCAGAAGGCGCCCCCGATCCCCCCAGACCTCGAGACGCAATCCCTCCGTATCCGGCACGCACCACCCCGTCTGCACCGTCCCCGTGACGCCGTTGGTCAGCCGAAGAGTGGCCTGACCGAGATCCTCGTTCTCCGGGATCAGAGTCGTGCCGTCGGGCAGATCCCAACGTGACACGCCCTTGGAAATGCAGCCGCTGGCATCAGCGACAGTGCCCAGCAAGTGTGTCAACAACAGCAGCGAGTGAGTGGCGAAATTTCGCCAGCCGCCCGCGCCGCTCGCCTTTTCCGCGAGCCATTTGTACGGTGTCAGACCGCCTTCGGGATATACGCTGTGCGGATAGACTCGCTCGCCGTCGACCGATAGAGGCAGGAACAGCTGGATATTGAATCCTACCGGTTTGCCGATATAACCCTCGTCGATCAGCCGCTTCATATGCTGAGCGGCCGGAACCCAACGAAACTGCGCGTCCACGACGCCGACGCGCTTGTGTCGCAGCTGCTCCTCACACATCTGTTCGGCTGCCGCAAGATCTACCGCGAAAGGCAACGCGCTGTAGACATGCTTGCCGTTGCGCAGGGCTGACAACACCATCGCCTGGCGAAACGAGGGACGCGTGCCTACATCGATGATGTCCAACTCGGGATCCGCGGTCAGCTGCTCGAAGTCCCAGTATGCCTTGCGGATGCCGAACGCCTGGGCCGCCGCTTCGGCGGTCTCCTTATGGGCCGTGCAGATCGCCGCAACTTCAACCCCCGGCAGCAACCGCCAAGCGCTGCCATGGACTTTGAGGCTCCAGTTGGCACTTATGATCCCTACTTTAACCTTCTTCCCGGTCATGACTGCCTCGGTGCCCGTTTCAAGTGAATTGATGCCGGCTGCGATAGTCGGCGAACTCGTCGCGCACCTGCGGCGCTGTAATACCGAAATCTTCCAGCCTGTAGCGATGCTCTCCGTGCTTCGACGTCGGCCGCGCTGCGATCCACACCTGCATGCGCTCCTGCGCGGTGCCGGACAGCTCCAAACCGAAGTAGCTGTAGATGCTTCTCACAGTGCCCATCGGGTCGGCCACGAAGTCACGATGATCGACGTCGAAAAACTGCGTCTGCCGCGAACGGCGGGCCGCATCTGCACGGCTCAGCGCCTTGTGCCAATAGCGGCATTCGCGCGCGCCGATAATCTCGGCGCGCGTCGCGTCGCCCTCGAACATGCGGCGCGCCATATAGAGCGTGCTGCAGAGCGATGGAATCGCCTGCACCGGGTCACGGTGTGTCTGGATGACGCAGGCATCCGGAAGAACTTCGAACAGTGCGTCGATTTGCGCGATGTGCCCCGGATTCTTGAGAAGCCAACGCTTGTTGGGGTCCGCCGCACCGATTAAACGCAGAACATCCACGTAACGGCGATAGGAGTCGTTTTCGCTCTGTCCGAAGAACCACTGGTCGTACGAAGGCAGATAGGCGCTCGAGCTGAACCGGTTCGACACGAAGCTCTGGCGCAGTACCTCCAGGCATTCATCGGGCTCATCGGCCACCATGTCGTGCGCTTTGCGCATGTCGGGCATGGCCGCGAAAAAAGCCTCCAGGTTGGCCACCGTGGCCCGGTACGCGGGAAGCGAATCCCAACTTCCGCGCGGCGGACGGATCATGGGCGTCTCCGTGAGCCAGCGCTCCAGTCCCTGGAATTGAGGGTCCATCGAAAGCAGCTTGTGGAGTGCGGTCGTGCCGGTACGCGGTATCCCGGTGATCACGAGCGGACTCTCCACGCGATTCCGCAGTATCTCGCTGTATTGCGACCACCCGTGTTGAGTATGCAGACGTGCCGTCAGGGTGCCCAGCACGCTGCCGTATGCGAACTGCCGTCCAATCTCCGTCAGTTGCGGGTCCGTGTCAAAGGCGCGCAGCAGCACCCGCAAACCGCTCAGATAGGTTGGATCGCCAAAGTCCTCGAGCCCGGTGCTCGCAACAGCCGCCCGATGCAGCTGCTCCTCGAGATCTTCGAAGCGCTCGCTGCTCATTCCCAGGGGCTCACCATGACTTTGCACTGCTGCGTTCGCCGGCGCAGTGATTCGAAAGTGGCGGGCAGCTCCGCCAGCGGCACAGTGTCGGTCACCATCACGCGGGATTCGACATCGCCGCTATCCAGCACGCGAGCCACGTGCTCGAACTCGGCGATGCTGTAGGTCATCGAGAACCGCATCGTAACTTCCTTCCAGACCGCGATGGCCGGGATGAAGGAATCGGGCACACTGCAGAAGCCGAGGACGAGCACGGTTCCCGAGGGCCGCACGCAGCTCACCGCCTGTGCGATCAGATCCTTCTTGCCAACCGCTTCAATGACTACATCCGGCAGGCCGCCGAGCGCGGCGCTCACTGCCGGGATCCAGTCCTGCGCGGACTCCGGCATTACGAATGCATTCGCGCCCATCTGCATTGCCAGACTTTCCGCTCGCCGAGTGCGGGCCGTCACCGCTACCGGGCCCGCGCCCAGTCTGCGCGCCCAATGAACGGCGCCTAACCCAATTGGCCCGGCACCAATTACCAGAACGCGCGCGCCTGGCGTTATCTGGGCAAGCGCCACACCGTGCAGACTCACCGCGAGCGGTTCGATCAGGGCTCCGTCAGCAAGTGTCAGAGTGCTGGGTAGTTTGACGGTGACTCTTTCAGGGGTGGCCAGGTACTGACCGAACCCACCGGCAACACCACGAAATTGCGCGCAGAAGTTCGGCCGGCCCGCCAGGCACGGGACGCACTGCCCGCAACCCGCGTACGGCAGCGCCGTAATCCGATCGCCGACTTTCAGTCGCGTCACCTTGGTGCCCGTGGCGACGACCTCACCGGCGAACTCGTGGCCGATGACCGAATCGAGCTCATAGGTCTGGCCACTGCCGTCGGTCATGGCGAGGTCGGTGCCGCAAACTCCACACCGCCCCACCCGCAGAACGACCTCATCCGGCTGCGGAACCGGGTCAGGTCGCGTTTCAATGGCCAAGGGCAATCCAACACCTTTGAAGACCGCGGCTTGCATAACTGCGCCCTCTCTTCAGTTCACCGAGCGGCACTGGCCGCCATCCACGCGGAAATTCGCGCCGCTGATGTACTCTGCGAGCGGACTCGCCAGAAAAGCCACCATGTTTCCGATGTCAGCCGGCCGCCCCAGACGCGAGACGCAAAGGGGAATTTTTTCGCGCGTGAAGTGTTGTTCGATCGTCGCTCGATCCTCGCCCCACCGCTCCTGCCGCGCGACACTGATCAGCCACGCCTCGGATGCCGGCGTAACCACAAATCCCGGGCTCACTGTGTTCACAGTGATGCCGGTGTGCGCAAGCGAGCGCGCAAGGCTCGAAGAGAGATTCACCAACGCAGCCTTGGCAGCCTGGTATTCCCCGATGCCCGGCTCGGTCTGTGTCGCTGACGCGCTGGCGATCTGGATGAGGCGCCCCCAGCCCTGGGCTCGCATGCCCGGCACGAAGTGTTGAATCATCCGCACGGCCGCACCCACGTTCTGCTCGTAGGTACCAGCCCAGTCCTGCAGAGGGACTTCCAGCCAGTCCGGATTCCCCGCCGTGGTCTTGCCGCCGGCATTGTTAACCAGCACATCCAGACCCTGGAATTCATGCTGCACGACTTCGGCCACGCGCGAGGCACCGTCGGAAGTGGCCAAGTCGCCCAGTGCCACAACGCATTGGCCACCGGCGCCACGGATCATCCGCGCGATCGCATTGGCACGAGCTTCGTTGCGTCCATGTACCACCACGAGAGCGCCTTCCGCAGCCAAGGACTGCGCAATACCTGCACCGATGCCTGAGCTGCTGCCGGTGACGAGCGCGCGCTTGCCCTTGAGCTGGAGTTCCAACGTCGCCCCCTCAGTACGTTGAGGCACGATCATTCGATCGCGACGGATATGTGAACACCGTTCGATTATACTAATCGCGTTCGGAAACGAGCGTCAACCAATTGGGGGGAGCGCATGTCCAGGCTGCAGGGGAAAGTCGCGCTGGTAACGGGCGCCAGCTCGGGGATCGGGCTTGCGGTGACCAAACGTTTTGCCGCCGAAGGTGCGCGAGTATTTGCGGTTGCGCGGCGAGCCGAAGTTGAGTCTGTGCCCTCATCGGCTGGCGGTGACGTAACCGCCTTCCGCGCCGATATAAGCCGGCCGCAGGATGTCGAGGCCATGGTGCAGGCATGCGAACAACGCTTCGGTCGCCTCGACATCTTGTGCAACAACGCCGGTGTCGGCGGGCCATCCGGCGTCCGCATTCATGAGCTCGGTCTCGACGAATGGGACCGCGTCATGGCAACGAATCTGCGCGGCACCTTCCTGACGTTGCGCGCCGCGATTCCGCTCATGCTCGTATCGGGTGGCGGATCGATCGTGAATATGGCCTCGGTGGGCAGCTTTCGCGCCTCACCCGGCTCGTCCGCGTACATCACCTCAAAGGGCGGCCTGCTGATGCTGACTCGCACCGCGGCGTTGGAATACGTCCAGGACAACATTCGCGTCAACGCAGTATGTCCCGGCATGACCGAAACCTCGATTCTCAGCGCGTTGAGTCCCGAGCAGATAGTTGAAATGAACAAGCGCTCTCCCCTGGGCCGCATGAACACGCCGGAGGAAGTAGCCTCGTTGACCCTGTTTCTCGCCTCAGACGAGAGTTCCGGAATCACGGGAGCAGCCTACATAATTGACGGGGGCCGTTGCGCCGGCTGACACCCTGGCCGACGAGATGGCCTTGAGCATCTAAGCAGCTGTCACAGTCAACCGCACGCCAAGAGAATCGAGTAGCTTGCGAACAGTCTCGTACCGGATCTTTGCACCAGGCGCGAGCGCCTTATAGAGGCTCTCCCGCCCAAGGCCAGCGTCTTTAGCGACTTTTGCGATTCCACGAGCCTTGGCCACATCGCCCGCTCGGCTTGGGCTCGGACATGGTCGCCGAACACGTGGACGTGCGTGGGTGCGCTCGCGATACCGCTGTGGTCCACCTGGCCGGCGCTGGCGCTTTGGTCGCTCGAGATGCCGGCATTCGAGTGCCTCACAATCGCGTTTGGAATTGGATGGATCACGTTAACCCTGTTAGACCGCCCCTCGCGCGTGCCGCCGATTGCGCACGGCTGCGATGCGTTGCGCGACATCGCCCCACAAATCGTGGCTACGGGCGCCGTTCTGCGGCTATTCAGGCTGCGCGTCCGGCAAATCATCGGGCTCGGATTGGGATTCGCGGGCACCGCGATACTCCTGGTCGGCGGCAAGCTGTCGCTATCGGGTACCGGTGTCGCGCTGGCATTGCTCAGCGGTCTGTCGTGGGCTGCTGCTCGGTGCCCTTGGACTAGCGTCGCTCAGCTGGGGCCTGCTGGTAGGCGCTGTGGTCATCGTGACGGCCGGAGTCCTGTCGCGCACCGATCGTTAGCGCTTTACCGCTTACCCCAACTCAACACCGGCGAACCACAGCTCCTTCCAGCGCGCAACCTTGGCGTCAGGCGAGAGCTTTTGCGGTGAAACCGGCCGCTCCATGCCAAAATGCGCAGTGCCTTCGACGGCTCGCACATTCACGGTGGCGTAGACCCGACCTTCGGCTCGGTACAGAGCGCCAATCAGCACACCGCAATGGGTACACAGGAACATTTCGGCCAGCTCACTTCCCTGCCGAAAAGTCCCAACCCGGCGCTGATCGTTGATCCGAACCCGCAGCGACCCCTGCGGATCGGAAATATAAGCCGCGCCATGTTTGCGGCAAAACGCACAGTCACAAGCCCTGGGGTCGTAGCTTCCAGGCTCGTTGGACAGTTGCAGGTCCAGCAGAATATTGCCGCAATAGCATCCTCCACTGACTGGGTGCATGGTGCGCCTCACTTTTGGGCTGCCGCCCGAACTCGGGTGAAGCCATTATCGGCTAGAATCGCTGCGATGGGCTCACCGATCAGCGACGTCTCGGATACCGCCTTCTGGATCGCCTATCACCGCAAGCTCGAGAGCGAGCGTGGTGATGCCCTGTTCCACGATCCGTTCGCCGCCAAGTTGGCCGGAGAGCGCGGCAGACAGATCTCCGAAGCGATGCCAACCTCGCGCGTCGTCGCCTGGGCCGTGGCACTGCGCACCGGAATCATTGACCGTTTCCTGGAGTCCGCAATCAGCGCCGGCGTGGATACGGTCCTGAGCCTCGGAGCGGGTCTCGACGCGCGTCCGTACAGGATGAAGCTACCTGCCTCGCTTCGGTGGATCGAGGCGGACTACCCGCGGATCCTCGAGTACAAAGAAACCCAACTTCGGACTGACAGCCCGTGCTGCCACCTGGAACGGGTAAAGATCGACCTGTCCGACCGTGCCGCGCGGCGCGAGCTATTTGCGCGCGCCAATGCGCAATCAAAGGCGATACTCGTGCTCACCGAGGGCGTGGTGCCGTATCTCGACAATGAGCAGGTGGCCTCGCTGGCCGACGACCTCTTCGCCACCAGTCAGGCACGTTTGTGGATCCTGGACTACTTTTCGCTGGAGGCGCACAAATATCGGCAGCGAAGCCGCGTCAACCGCGCCATGCAAAACGCTCCGTTCAAGTTCGCACCGGGCGACTGGCTCGACTTCTTCAAGGGCCATGGATGGCGAATGAAGGACATCCGCTATTACATCGACGAAGCCGAGCGCGTGGGCCGCCCGTTCCCAGCACCCCGCCATTTGCGTCTGCTGATGGCCGCCGCGCGGCTCTGGTTGTCATCCGAACGGCGGCAAGCGATGCGCAAGTTTGCCGGCTATGCGCTCCTCGAGCGCAACGACTCGTCTTCGCCCTGAACTGTCACGTGCTGACATGTCATTTTGGCGCGGCCTGCGTAGGGAGCGGCGTCACCTTGCCGCGTGTCAGCGCCACACCTCGTGGGCGATCTCCACGACCAGACGCAACTTCGCGATCTGCTCATCCAGCGTCAGCGCGTTACCTTCCTGCGTCGAGGAGAACCCGCATTGCGGACTGAGGCACAGTTGCTCCAGTGGCACGAACTTCGCGGCCGCATCAATCCGCCGCTTCAGGGCGTCCTTGCTTTCCAGCTCAGGGCGCTTGGACGTCACCAGTCCAAGCACGACGAACTTACCTTTGGGTACGAACCGCAGAGGCTCGAAACCGCCCGAGCGCTCGTCGTCGTACTCGAGGAAATAGCCATCCACGTTCAACTCGCCAAACAACGCCTCCGCGACGTAGTCATAGCCGCCGGAGGCAACCCACGACGAACGGAAGTTGCCGCGACAAAGATGAGTACAGACCGTCATTCCTGGCGGTTTGCCCGCAAGCGCGCCGTTGATGAGATCGATGTAGACGAGATGTTGGGCGTCGCGATCTCCTCCCAACCGCGCAACGTAATCCCGCTGCTGTGGGTCATTGAGGTACGCAAGGCTCGTGTCGTCCATCTGCAGGTAAGTGCATCCAAGCTTCCCCAACTGGCTCAGCTCATCCGCGTACGCCCGGGCCAGATCACGCCAGAATTCCTTGATATCGGGATAGGCGCTCGCGTCGATGGCTGACCTGCCACCACGATAGTGCATCATGCTGGGTGAGGGGATGGTCAACTTCGGAACAGCCTGCGAGACCGACTTGAGGAAGCTGAAGTCCTCTCCAAATATGCAGTGCTGCAAGCGCAGAGGTCCCGTGACCCGGAGCGCCGCGGGTGTGAACTCGATGTCTCCCTCGGCGTTATGAAACTGAACTTTGAGATTGTCCTGAACGCGCGTCACGCCGCCGAACTGGTAGAGAAAATCCATATGCCAGGAGCCACGACGAAACTCGCCGTCAGTAACCGCCTGCAATCCCAGGTCTTCCTGCAGGCGTACAACTTCGCGAATTGCGTCGTCTTCCACTTCACGTAAGCGCGACGCCGATAACTCGCCACGCTTGTGAGCCTCGCGAGCCTCCAGCAGCGGCCTTGGGCGCAGCAAGCTTCCAACGTGATCGGCTCGAAACGGTGGACTCGATCGGCGGCCGCTCGCGCGATGCGATAAAGGATGCTCGAGCTCCTCGGCGAGCTTGTCAGCGAGCCGGTTCTCCACCTTGTCCATCTTCATGCCGTACCTCCTGTCCCAGGTTCATGACCGCGATGGTGCAACCCACCGCAAAAATCGGTATGGGAGCGTAAAACCACACTTCACCGGTGTAACCCTCAGCCGCCCCAGCCACCGCAATGAAGGTGCGGATCTCGAATCCGCCCTGCCCGGCTTCGCGCCAGGTCTGCTCGTCCTTGTAGGCGAGCAACTCCGTCCGCCGGTTGCCGATAAACTTGTCGAGGAATTCCCGATCCCACGCCTCATTGATCCGCCCGGAGTCCGGCGTAGCCGGCCAGTGCGAGATGCCACCGGTACCAACCACGGCGATTCGCTTGGGATGAGCCGCACACGCACGCCGCAGCGCGCGGCCAAATTCATAGCAGCGCTTGAGCGGGATCAGTGGCGGTCCCTGGCAGTTGATGTTGACCGGGACGATCGGTAGGTCATAGCGCGGCGTCAGAAAGTGCAGCGGCACGCTGATGCCATGATCGAACTTCCATTCCTGCGCGTAGGCGAGGTCAATGTCAGTCATGACCTCCTCGATCAGTGCCCGGCTCAGCTGCGGGTCGCCCGGCACACGCGTGCGCTTGATGCCGAGCCACGCCTCGTCCTCGATCGGACCCTCGTAGTGCTCGCCCATCCCCATACAGATGGCGGGCATGTTGTTCATGAAGAAGTTTGCGAAATGCTCAGCGGCAATCACCACCAGCGCATCGGGCCGCGCCGCCTCCATCGCCAGCCGCATCCGGTCATAGGCAGCGTACAGACCGTCGCGCAACACCGGGTCGGCTCTGTCCTTTCGCCCGACGATACCTGGGGCATGACTGCAAACGCCCGCAAACACCAGGCTCATGACCTACTCCCAGCGCTCGTGTACAGGCCAGTCCTGACCGGCCCATGCCTGCGCTCTCCCTCCCGCATCGCCTCAATGTACGCATCCCACTCGAATCCACGCAATGCGGCGTAATGCATCAACAGTTGCCCATTTACACCCATGACGTAGAGGAGCCCAATGTCCGGGTCACGGATGGCAATACGCTCTTCCTCGGTCAACTCATATTGTGCGAGCAAGCCGTCGAAGTCGTGCGCGAGCTGCTCGCGGACCCGTGAGTCCCTGTTGAGCTGATAAATCAACTTCTGCACGGCGTACAGGCTCATCGCGCCATCCGCCTGCGCGCCGCGGGGCGCGCTGACTGCTGATCCCCGCCCGCGGGATTCGCAGCCTGCGCAACCAGCGTCTCCTCGAGCTCGCGCAGCAGTTTGAACAACTGATCGAGGCGCTCCTGGCCGAAGCTACGCGCGATTGAGTCGTAGATGCTTTCCGAATCCGGGGCATGGGCTGCGATAAGCTTCAGTGCTTTCGGCTCGAGGCTCACTACGGTGCGGCGCAGGTCGGAATCCAATTGCCGCCGGCTGATGTAACCGCGTGTCTGCAGATCCGGCAGGATACGGGACAGACTGGGCGCCAGCAGGAAGGTCGATTCCGCGAGTGCAGTCACCTCCAGCGGCCCGGAATGCGCAAGAGCTCGCAGGACCCGCCATTGCTGTTCGGTGACGCCCCGGCTGCGCAGGCTGGGACGGAAGCGCCGCATGACGGCCTCCCGGGCTCGCAATAATGCCATCGGCAGCGATTGCGAGAAGCCGCGCATCGGAATCTTGTCGTGTTTGGATACCATCGCGTGCTTCCGCTCAACGCTCGTCATCGACGACGTGATTTTTCAATAACCCGACGCCCGGCACCTCGACCTCGACAACGTCACCGGGGCGCAGGTACCTGGGCGGATCGAACCTGGCGCCCGCACCGCTCGGCGTACCGGTCAAAATGACGTCGCCGCTCTCGAGTGAGCAGAAAGTCGACAGGTAGCTGATCAGATACGGGATGGGGAATATCATCCGGTCACTCGTGTCATCCTGACGTACTTCCCCGTTCACCCGCGTGATTACCCGCAGCGGCCGCCCGCCGATCTGATCCGCGGGCACCAACGAAGGCCCCAGCGCGCCCGAGCGATCGAAATTCTTGCCCTGTGTCACGTTGAATTTAGAATGACGCAGCCAATCTCGCACGGAGCCTTCATTGGCGCACGAATAGCCCAGGATGTGCGACAACGCATCAGCCTGTGGAATCCTTCGTCCGCCCTCACCGATGACCACCACGATCTCGCCCTCATAGTCGAGCTGCTCGGACTCGCGCGGTCTGACGATCGGCTCTTCGTGGTGAACGAAGGAAGTATGCGTGCGGATAAACACGCTCGGATATTTCGGCCGCTCGGAACCATCCCGGTACTCTTCGTTGCGCTCCGGATAGTTCACCCCGATACAGAAATACCGGGTGCCACGGCTGGGACCGAAAGCCTTCATGCCGCGCGGTCCTGCAACAGGCCGGCGCGCCTGAGCACATTGTCCAGTCTTTTCTCCAGCTCCGGAGTCGCCGGTACGTTGGGCAAACGGTGCTCGTTGGTGGGCAACAGGCCGAGCCGGCGCATCATGTACTTGATCGGTATCGGGTTGGTATCGAAAAACACCGCCTGGTTGATCTCCAGCAGCGCCTGGTGCAGGGCCCGTGCCTGCGGCAGGTCATTGGCCCACACCGCCTCGCACAGATCCGCAAGCACCCGCGGGCGCAGGTTGCCCACCGCATTCATCAGTCCGCAGGCACCCACCGCCATCATCGGAAAGCTCAACTCCTCCAGGCCGACAAATATGTGGAAGTCCGTGCCGAGTGCAGCCATGCACTCGGACACGAGAGCGAGGTCGTTCACGGCGTGTTTCATACCGACAAAATTCGGCGAGCGCTCGCGCAGCTCCTTCAATGTATCGATGGTCACGCCCACCGCAGCCCGGCCCGGAATGTGATAGACCATCCACGGCAGTTGCGATATGGAGGCGATCTCCAGGTAGTAGGCGACAAGTCCGCGCTGTGGTGGCCGGATGTAGTACGGTGTCACGATCAGGAGTGAATCCGCTCCGGCCTGCGCGGCATGTTCCGTGAGCTGGCGCGTTTCGAGCAGTGATTGTGATCCGGTGGCTGCGATCACCGGCACGCGTTTGCTCGTAACATCCACCGCGATGTCAACCAACCGGTTGCGCTCTTCAATGGTGAGCGTGGAAGGTTCCGCGGTCGTGCCGTTGACGAGGATGCCATGCGAGCCATCCTTGATTTGAAATTCAACCAGGCCGGCGTAAGTGTCGTAGTCCACCGCGCCGTTGCGCATGGGGGTGACAAGCGGCGGCATGGAGCCCCTGAGTCTTTTGAGTAGCGCGGTCACGTGAACACTCCTATGTGGGTCAGTCACGCGCCCAGTTTGGGAACCCGGTGGGTTCCGTGCGCCAGGCAGATGTTTTTCGTCTCCATGTAGAAATCGAAGCTGTAGTCGCCGCCGTCCCGCCCAATTCCACTCGCCTTGATGCCTCCGAACGGCGTAGGCAGATGGCGGTTGTTCTCCGAGTTCACCCACACCATCCCGGCCTCGACGCGCTGTGCCATACGAAGTGCGCGGCCGCTGTCACCGGTCCAGATGTAGGCTGTGAGCCCATACTGCGTGTCGTTGGCGATTGACAGCGCCTCCGCTTCGTCAGCGAACGAAATGGCAGTCAGGACAGGGCCGAAGATTTCCTCCCGCGCGATGCGCATCGAGTTCTTCGCGCCGGCAAAAAGGGTCGGCTGGACGTAAAGTCCGCCCTCAGGCCCGGCAGCACGCGTGCCACCCGCGAGGATCTGGGCGCCTTCGCTGTGTGCTATATCAAAATAGCTCAGCACCTTGGATAGATGGCGCTGATGTATCAGCGGTCCCACTTCGGTAGCCGGATCCAGGGGATGACCCACCTTCAACCTGCGGGCCCGCTCAGCCACTCGCTCCACGAAGCTGTCATAGATTGACGCCTGAACGAGCAGCCGGCTCGATGAGGTACATCGCTCGCCGTTGAGGCTGTAGATCATGAAGACCGCGGCGTCAACCGCACGATCCAGGTCCGCATCCGCGAACACAATGACCGGATTCTTGCCTCCCAACTCCAGGTGGACACGTTTGAGCGTCGGTGCGCCCTGGCTCATGATGAGGCTACCAGTCCTCGATTCACCGATGAAGGCCGTGGCCCGGATCGCCGGATGCTCCGTGAGCAACTTGCCGGCCTGCTCACCGATTCCATTCACCAGGTTCACGACACCGGCGGGAACACCGGCTTCTGTCATGATCTCTGCGAGCAGAGTCGCCGTCAGCGGGCTCCATTCGGCTGGCTTGTGAACGACAGTGCACCCCGCCGCGAGCGCGGGCGCAATCTTCCACGTAGATAACATGAAAGGCGTGTTCCACGGCGTGATGATCGCCACGGGTCCAAGCGGCTGCCGAACCGTATAGTTCAGGTGCTCGGCAGCCGGAAGTGCCAGGCCATCGCAAGCGCCAGGAGCACGATCTGCAAAGAAACGAAAGTTCTCGGCCGCGCGCAACGCCGCGCCGCTCATGAAACGCAGCGCCTGCCCCGTATCCATGCATTCAACGAACGCGATCTGCTCGCGCCGGGACTCGATCAAGTCAGCGACGTGGTGCAGAATTGCGCGACGCTCATCGCCAGACTTGGCACGCCATGCCGGGAAAGCCCGCTGCGCCGCAGTGGCAGCAGCGTCCACATCACGCTCGTTGCCCGACAAAACCTGGTTGAGCACCCGGCCGTCCACCGGCGAGATGTTGTCGAACACATCACGGCCCGAGCCGGATTCGGCGCGGCCCGCGATGAAATGCCCGAGCGGTGTGGCCCGCCACCGGGCGAGATAACCGTTAGCCTTCTGAATGTTGGCTTCGAGCGCCGCGCTCATTTTTGACCCGCCGTGCGTCGCTTGACGTATTCGTGCAGATTGTTTTTCTTCAATGTCAGTACCGGATCGATCTCCTGCATCTCGAGCGACAGCCCCAGTGGCAACTGCTCGAACAGGCCCGCAAGCTGATCGCAGATAGCCGCGAAGATCGCCTCACACGCACGCTTGCGTGTCTCCACATCGCGTCCGTGCCCCACACGCAGCATCGTATGCACAAATGCATTGTCCGCATGCCCATCGGCGATCCGGTAATGCTCGGCCGCATATGCGCGGGTGCGGACGCCCCCAACGGGGAAGATGCCGGTGCCAAGCGCGGCCGCGTGCACGGCCTCGAGAAAGCGTGGCAAATCAATGCGTCCGCTCAGATTGGCGGAATACTCAATCAGGATGTGCGCCATGCGCCCTCGCCCAACTCACTCACCGGCAGATGCTTAACATCATAATTATCTCGCCGGGGCGGACTGTCAAGCGCCCTCAGGTGAGCTTGAATGACAAGCAACCGAGGGGACCGTAATCGACACGCAACACATCGTCACGCGCCGCGGCAACAGGTTTGGTGAATGAGCCGGACAGCAGAACGTCCCCCGCCTCGAGACCTCTGTCGAGGCCCGCTGTCCTGTTGGCCAGCCAGGCAATACTGTGTGCCGGGTCACCTAGAACCGCGGCCCCGAGACCGGTTTCCTCGATGAGGTCATTTTTGTGAAGGATGGCGCCGGTCCAGCGCCGGTCGAGCGCTTCGGGTTCGGCTCGTCCGCTCCCGAGTACAACACCCGCAGCAGCGCCAAAGTCACAGATCACGTCCGCGAGTTTGCGGGGCTGACGAGTCTCGCGATCGAACTGATCGATCCGCGCATCAATGAGCTCGAGCGCCGGCGTCACGTAAGCGGTGGCACGCAGGACATCACGGACCGTGACGCCCGGTCCCCGCAGTGGCCGCTCCAGCACAAATGCCAGTTCGGCCTCCACACGAGGAGCCATGAAAGTTGCCGCGGGAATATCGCTGCCGCTGTCAAAGAACATGTCGTCCATTAGCGGGGCAAAGCTGGGCTCGGTGGCCTGCAGGGCCAATTGCAACGCGCGGCTCGTGAGGCCGACCTTGTAACCGCGGATGGCCCGCCCGTCCGCGCGCTCGAGCCGCACCCACTCGCGCTGGATGGCATAAGCATCTTCAATCGAGAGATCGGGGAACTCCCGGGAGAACTGCGGCACTGGCGTGCGGTTTCTACGGGCTCGATACAGCCGCTGCGCAAGTTGTACGACGTTGTCAGTTGTAATCACGGTGTGTACCTGCTGCTCGGGCCGGCTCGGAGCCCAGCCGGCGCGACAGTTGCTTCGCACAGCGTTGCAGAGCCGCGCGGATCTTCGTCTCTTGTGCCTCGAACCCTACGCTGTAGCCCAACGTGACCAGCGCCAGGGCGAGTGTGTCGTCAAAGCCAAATACTGGCGCTGCGATCCCGGTGATTCCAGGAATGAATTCGTTCGTCCGCGAATATCCCTGGGTGCGTATTCGCTCCAGTACCGGCTCGAGTTCCGTCTGCGACTGCGGGCCAAAACGTTGGCGGATGTTGCTTGCGAGCTCCGCCTTCAGCAACCCCGACCAGCGCCGCTCCGGCAAGTGGGCCAGGAACAATAAACCGGTTGCCGACCGTGACAGGGGCATGACTGAGCCCACGCGCAAGGTGGCTGACACGGGCGAGTCAACTCCGACCCAACGCACGAACGTCGCACCTTGGTTCGCCCAAATGGCCACGGCCACGGTCTGGTCGATTTCGTCCGCCAGGTCACGCATGACGCTTGCGGCAGCCGTTACCGGATCCAACCGCCCGAGAGCTGCCAGTCCGAGCCGCAGCGCGAATTCCCCCAGGCCGTAGCGGCCCGTGTCAGCTTCCTGCTCCACGAGTCCCAGGCGCATATAACTGACCAGATAGCGATGGGCCTTGGGAGCCGACATGCGGGCCCCGGCGGCGAGATCCTTTAGTGTCAGCGGCCGTGGTGCGGCCGCCAGCACCACCAGCAGCTCGTGTCCTACCTCGATCGATTGAATGCCCTGTTGCAAACGCGGGCCCTTGCGCGCCATCGAATTCCACATTGCGTAATTCATTTCATATGCGTAAATTATGCAGCCGTCACCTGGAGAAGCGCAAGATGAGTGCTAACCGATTGCAGGTCACCACCGCGCCCGGCGCCAGGCGGGGGGCGCAATTCCTGGCCCGCTTACGCGAATCACCTCCCAACCTTTGGTATCGCGGCGAGCAGGTAATGGATGTCACGGCACATCCCGCCTTGCGCGGCGGAGTTGCAACACTCGCCCGTCTATATGACCTGCAGTGGGAGCGTGCCGAAGAGACTCTCTACACCTCGCCGACCTCCGGGAGGAAAGTCGCCAAGTCATTCATGATGCCGCGAACGCACGCGGAGCTGCGAGGCATCTCAGCCGCCATGAAGGTGTGGCACGACTACACGCGCGGCCTCATGGGACGGGTTCCGGACTATATCAACCGAGCCATCACAGGCTACGCTGCCGGCGCTGCCTTCCTGGTGAAGCTGATCCGCGGTTTGGTCAAAATGCGCAGCGTTACTACGAGTATATGCGCGAGAACGACCTTTGCCTGACCCACACTCTCGTACCCCCGCAAGCAAACCGCGCGGTCAACAGCGCCCGGCAGGCTGACCCCTATCTCTCGGCACGCATCAAGGAAGAGACTGATGCGGGCATGGTGATCCGGGGCTGCCGAATGCTGGCCACATTGCCGATTTCGGATGAAATCATGGTGTTCCCCTCCACACTGCTCAAGAGTCCGGAGGAGGATGCGCCCTATGCGTTCGGATTCTGCATTCCCAACAATACACCCGGGATGCGCTTCATTTGCCGCGAGAGCGTAGATTACGGCCGAACGCACTTCGATCACCCGTTAGGATCGCGCTTCGAGGAAATGGACGCCGTCGTCGTGTTCGACGATGTCTTCGTTCCGTGGGAAAACGTCTTCCTGTATCGCGACGTAAACAAGTGCAACCAGGCGTACGCGCGTACCGGTGCAGTCGCTCACATGACCCATCAGGTGGTCGTGAAGAACATCGCCAAGAGCGAGTTCATCCTGGGACTGGCCTCACTGCTGGTCAACTCGATCGGCGCGGAGGTTTTCCAACATGTCCACGAGAAGCTCGCCGAGTTGTGGGTCAATCTCGAGACCATGAAGGCCTTCCTCAGAGCCGCGGAAGCCGATGCGGCGCTGGACGAATGGGGTGTGATGCGGCCTGCCTGGAATCCGCTGGATGCCGCGCGCAATCTGTTTCCACGGTTGTATCCCCGGATGGTGGAAATCATCCAGCAGATCGGCGCATCGGGCCTGGTTGCAATGCCGACCGAGCAGGACGTCACGGGTCCGCTCGTTGAAGACATCAAGAAGTACTACCAGGCAGCTCGCGCGGACGCCTTTGATCGCATACCGCTGTTCCGCCTGGCATGGGATACGGCCATGTCGGCTTTCGGCTCGCGCCAGGTACTTTACGAGCGCTTCTTCTTCGGCGATCCGGTGCGGATGGCAGGCGCCCTCGTGTCCGGACACAACGATCAAATCAAGGAGTATGCGGCGCGGGTCATGGACCTGGTGAAGGAAGGCCGCGACGAAGCATTCGCGGCTGCCGCCAAGACGAGCTGACTTGTGATTGACTCGCGTACATTCCGCAATGTACTCGGCCGGTTCGCTACCGGCGTCTGCGTGGTTGCCATAGGCGTCGAGGAAGGTGTACACGCCATGACGGCCAACGCGGTATGCGCGTTGTCACTGGATCCACCTCAAGTGTTGTTCTGTCCGAACAAACAGGGCCGCCTGGCGCAATTGCTGCCGCAAGCCGAGCGTTTCAGCGTTAGCTTCCTGAGAGAGGAGCAGCAAGCCCTCTCGACGTACTTCGCGGGCGGATGGCAGGAGCCGCAGCCACCTCCCTTCCGGTTTGTTCAGGATCACGGCGCGCCGCGGCTAGAGGGCTGCCTCGCGGGGCTCGTCTGCGAGAAGCACTCGCTGCACGATGGCGGCGATCACCTATTGGTAATTGGCCGTGTCATCGCGCTTCATCAGGGACTCGAGCCGCACCATCCGCTCCTGTTCTTCAAGGGCAGGTATCAAAGCATGGAGCGCACGGGCGGCAAGGAAGCACCACTGCTGGCCGATGTCACGGACGAGCCGCCGACCGTCTACTATCATTGAGCCGTTCGTTGAGCGGCCTGCCATAACAGTATGGGCCTGACTGCCCCGGGCCTACCCGCCGCGCGAGACCGTCCACGTCCAATCACTCGCCGACCGCCGACATCCTCCGCCGGCGGCTCCCGTCCATGCCCTCCCCCTCACAACCCGTCCACTGGCGATACCCGTGGGCTTGCCATCCTTGATTGCCAACTTGCCGTTCACGACGACGTAGCCAACACCTGTGCTGAGCTGATGAGGCCGCTCGTACGTGGCGTGATCCTGGATCGTGTTGGGATCGAAAACGACCAGATCAGCGAAATTCCCGGCTTTGAGCCGGCCGCGGTCCTTGAGTGACAGATTGTCGGCGGGCAACGCGGTGAGCTTGCGCACCGCCTCTGCGATGCTGATGACGTGATCCTTGCGCACATATTCAGCAAACACACGCGCGAAATTGCCATAGGCCCGGGGATGAGCCGCGGACAGCAGGAACACGCCTTCCGGTGCATCGCCTCCCTCGTCCGACCCAAAACTAACCCACGGCAACGCGACCTGGCGGCGAACGTTGTCCTCGCTCATGAGAAAGTACCCGACTCCGACACGGCTGCCGTCTTCGATTACCAGATCGACTGCGGCGTCTTCGGGGGAAACTCCGCGCATCTTTGCGACCTGCGCCAAAGTCTTGCCCGTCAGCGGTTTCAACTTGGGATTCTTGAACGCGAGCAGCAGTACGCCCTGGGGGCCGGCAGCGCTGTAGAGATTTTCCCAATCTGCGGGGTGCGGAATACGCATCTCCGCGATGACCTTCGCCCGGACCGCCGGGTCGCGCAGGCGAGCTATCCAGGCCTCGAGTCCGCCGTCCTGAACCCACAGAGGCATCGCAGCGTCCAGGCCTGTCGCACCCGCGGTGTAGGTGTACATGTTGGCCGATAGGCGCACTCCGGATGCACGCGCCGCCTCGACCATGTTGACCACCTTGTCGAGCTTGCCCCAATTGTCCTTACCGGCGAGCTTGAGATGGTAAATCTCCGCTGGAGCGCCGCTTGCTTTGGCGATATCGATGGTTTCCTGAACTGCCGCTTCGATGCGATCACCTTCGCTGCGCATATGTGCCGTATAGATGCCACCGCAACGGGCGGACTCCTGGGCGAGCGCGATGAGCTCCGGTGTCTTGGCATAGTTTGCGGGCGCATAGATGAGCATCGTGGTGACGCCCAGTGCTCCCTCCTCCATTGCCCGGTGAACCAGGCTCTGCATTTCGCTCAGCTGCTGCGACGTGGGCTGCACATCGCGTTCGCCCAGCACCACCGTCCGCACCGTTGGCGCTCCCACGAACGATGCGACATTGGGTCCGATCCCTCGATGCTCGAGTGTGTCCAGGTATTCTCCCAACGTCGTCCATGTCACGGGGTACTTGATATCGTCCTGCCGCTCGACCATCAACCGTTTCATGTCCTGGTTCAGCGGACCCATCGAGAACTCGCCCATCACTTCGAGCGTTACGCCCTGCGCAAGATCGCTCAACGCGCGTCCGTCCGCGAACAGGGATTCTTCGGGGTGCGCGAGCATGTTAATGAACCCGGGCGCAACCGCCCGCCCCTTGATATCGACCTCGGTGCGTCCATGCAATTCGCGCAGCGGACCAACGTACGTGATCCGATCCGCATCGATGGCGATATCGCCCATATAGGGCTTCTGCCCTGACCCGTCGTAGATGGTGCCATTGCGAAAGACGAGGTCATGGATGGAGCTGCCTGCAGCCGTGGCCGCACTCACCAGCGATGCCGATGCAATGACGAGCAGACCCACACCCAACGAGCAAACGCGACGCAATCGATCCATGGAGTGCCTCTCACGTTCAAGGTGGATTCGGAACGATACCACGTACCCTACAACCGATGCTTGCACCGAACCCCGCCGCAATGATACGTTCGATGAATGTACCGCCGCGCGAAATTGACGACTCTGGGCGCCTTCCTGGCCGCCCCTCGCGCCCTACCGCGGCTGCCGCTCGCGCTTGCGCTTCTGCGCCCCCAGGCGCAATAAACCCCACGCGCCAACGGTCGGCGCCAACAAGACCGGACTCACACTGAAATCCCGCACCAGGCCACGCTGATTGCATTGGCTTAGGTGGCCGAATTCGCCCGCGACGCGCTGTTAGAGAATTGCACCCATGTTACGTACACCCGTAGCCAAGTACCGACCTTTCACACCCGTAGACATTGCCGACCGCACGTGGCCCAACCGCGTGATCACCGCGCCGCCGATCTGGTGCAGCGTTGACCTGCGGGATGGCAACCAGGCCCTGATCGAGCCCATGGACCCGGCGCGCAAGCTGCGGATGTTCCAACACCTCGTGCGCATCGGTTTCAAGGAAATCGAGATCGGCTTTCCCGCCGCCTCGCAGACCGAGTTCAACTTTGTGCGGCAACTCATCGAGCAGGACCTGATCCCGGCGGATGTGACCGTGCAGGTGCTCACCCAGGCACGCCCTGAGCTCATTGCCCGCTCGTTCGAAAGCCTTGCGGGCGTCCGCCGCGCAATCATGCATTTGTACAATTCAACCTCGACGACCCAACGGCGCGTGGTCTTCAAACTCGATCGCGCCGGCATTGTGGACATCGCCGTGCAGGGCGCCGCACTGATCCGTGAGCTCGCCGCGCGCCAGCCCGAAACCGAATGGCAGTTCCAGTACAGCCCCGAAAGCTTCACCGGCACGGAGCTGGATTTCGCGGTGGAGATCTGCGATGCCGTGACCGCGGAGTGGCAACCGACGCCACGCGCCAAGGCCATCCTGAATCTTCCGGCTACGGTCGAAATGGCCACGCCCAACGTGTATGCCGATCAGATCGAGTGGTTTTCGCGCCATGTCGCTCGCCGCGACAGCGTGATCATCAGCGTTCATCCGCATAACGACCGAGGCACCGGGGTTGCGGCTGCCGAGTTGGCCATGATGGCGGGCGCCGAGCGAGTCGAAGGTACCCTGTTCGGCAACGGCGAGCGTACTGGTAACGTAGACATCGTGACGCTTGCCTTGAACATGTACACGCAAGGGATCCATCCAAACCTGGACTTCTCGGACATCAACGCGGTCGCCCGCTGCGCCGAATTCTGCAACCAACTGCCCATCCACCCCCGGCATCCGTACGTGGGCGATCTGGTGTTCACGGCCTTCTCAGGCTCGCACCAGGATGCGATCAAGAAGGGCCTGGCGGCCCTGGAGCCCGCCGGTGTCTGGGATGTGCCCTACCTGCCAATAGACCCGGCAGATGTCGGCCGAACGTATGAGTCCATCATCCGCGTCAACAGTCAGTCAGGAAAGGGCGGCGTCGCGTATCTTCTCGAACGCGACTACCAGCTCGTGTTGCCGCGAAGACTGCAAATCGAGTTCAGCCGGATAGTGCAACAGGCAGCCGACACCTCGGGCAAGGAATTGACCGCGCACGAGCTGTGGGTGCTCTTCGAGGCCGAGTATCTGGGCGCAGGGGGCCCGGTCAGCTATCGCTCCCACCAACTGTCAACGTCAGGTGACGGAGCCAACCGGGAGCGTATCACTCTTCAGATTCAGGACGACGGCACTCCCCTGCTCCTGCACGGCACCGGCACCGGCCCGATCGATGCGGCCGTCCGCGCACTCGACCTCCCCATCGACGTCGTCGGCTATCACGAGCACGCTTGCGGCTCAGGAAGTGACGCGGTCGCCATCGCGTATGTGGAGATTTCAACTGGCCCCGGGACCACATTGTTTGGAGTGGGCCGCCACTCCAACATCATCACCGCGTCCCTGCTGGCGCTCGTGTCAGGAGTCAACCGCGCGCTTCGCAGCGGCGCGCTGGCGCGCCTGCAACGCGCCGCGGGCGGCTGACAGCACCCGGCTACTTAGCGGGCTTATAAAAATAATAATCCGCCGAATACGCGCTCTTTGACTCCGTCCCGTCGTTGGCGGCCGTGCACTCGCCAGCGGCGGGCGGCTTGCCGCCTTTGGTGTTGATGCGCTGAATGCTGGACACGGTGGCGAACACACCCTCTCCCGTGTGCCCCTTCGCGGCTAACAGCAGCCACGGGATGGAGCCCGGATCCGGCGAATCAACATGCGCGCTCGCCTTGCCCGTCACCTCGCTGCCATCCTTGTGCTTCCAGGTCGGCCCCGCGAAGTGATGCCCAATCACCGCGCCCTTGCCATCGTGCAGGTCGGCATCAGGCGCCTTCAGCTCCCACTGTGCCGCGCCATCGCCGGCGGCCTTGCACGTGTAGATCTGAAAACCCGTAGCGTGCGCCTGCAACACCAGCTTCTCGCCCGCGGGCACCTTGATTTCATCCGGTACCGCGGGAGGTGCCGCAACGCTCAGCGCCGAGAACGCCAGCAAAACAGCGCCTGCTTCCATTCGTAACATTCGCAGCATGATTGATTCCGTCCTGCAGCCCATTGTTGCCGAGCATTCTACCGCGCTGCAACCCGGAATGGGCAGCCATGTTGCGTCTGCGGCATCTGCTGCAGACGCAGCAGCGGACAAACACGACTGTCACTTACCAAACGCCCGCAACTGGTGTACAAATCGCTGTCCGCCGCAGGTGAGGTCGAGCGTGCCAAAGGAAACAATCGCGCAGATAGTGAACGACTACGAGCTCGCAATCTCCTGCGAAAAATGCGGCGCACAATCCCAGCAGACCATTGGCTGGATCAGGCAGCATCGCGACATGAAGTGCCCGGGCTGTGATGCCGTGATCGTGCTCAACACCTCGCGGATTACCGGAACGATCCGCAGTGTCGAGCGGCGGCTCGGCGACCTGCAGACTCAACTTACCGAGCGTATCCGCAAGTTGTGAGCCGCCGGGGCGGCGCCCAATGCGGTCGGCTCCTGGCCCGCAGATGCGGGCTGCCCCACACCCGTTGACGGGCCCGCGACCATCGGCGCCCCGGTACCCGCCTGCACGGGAATAATCATGTTTGCCCTGAGCCCCGGGTTGTTGTCCGCAAGCTCCAACACACCGCCGTGGACCTTTGCCACTGATGCCACGAGCGTCAAACCCAACCCCACGCCCGGGGTGCCGCGGCTGGCATCACCCCGATAGAAGCGGGTGGATACCTTGGGTTTCTCCTCATCGGGAATGCCCGGGCCATCATCGGCCACGGTGATCCACACCTTGCCATCCGGCAACGTCTGCACTTCGACAGTGATCAGGCCGCCATCGGTTGCGTACTTCAATGCATTGTCGATGAGATTGCCAATCGCCTGTGCCAGCAACACAGGGTCACCCGAAAGCTCCGCGGGCCCGTTGCCGCGGTAGGTCAGAACGATGCTTTTCAGCTCGGCAGCCGGCAGGTAGAAATCCACGGCTTGCCGCGCGATATCAGCGGCGCTCACAGAAACGAAGCCGGAACGGCGCATGCCCGTGTCGATCTCCGCCAGCCGCAACAGCGCGTTGAAGATCCGAATTACGCGGTCAACATCGGCCACCGCCCCATCGATCTGCGCGAAGGTCTCCTCCGGCCCTGGACGCGTGAGCGATAGCTCCTCGAGCCGGGATCGTAACTCGGCAAGCGGAGTGCGCAAGTCGTGGGCGATCGAGTTGGAGACATCGCGAACGCCGTGCAACAACTGTTCGAGCTGATCGAGCATGCCGTTGATCGTGCGCGACAGCGTGTCCAACTCGTCGCTGGTGGTCTTGGTCGGAAGGCGATGACTCCAATCACCTTGCACGATGGCCAGCACCGTCTGCCGAATCCCATCGACCCGCACCAGCACCGCACGCCGGATCATCAAGCCGCCCAGGGCGCCAGCTATTGACAGGACCGCAACAGCCGCGCCGAGCCCGTACCAGAAGCGCGGTGCCAGTGGTGCGAACAGTGACTGGTCCCGGCCCACGAGCAGGTTGTAGCCACCCGGCAAAACGGTATGCACGAACATGGCGTGCGTCTGTTTTCCCGACAGATTGACTGGCAGCGTGTACGTGCCTGGAGCCGCAGGAATTCCAGCTGGCCATTGCGGTAGATTTCCCGCAAGGCGCTGCAGATCCGGGTCCGTGAGGAGCAGAATCCGCTCGCCGGGAATCTGCATGCCCACCCGATTGTCGATGAAGGCGCTGAGGCCGCGAGTGCCCTCGCGGCGGAAAACCTCCGACAGGCGCTGAATGTCCGCGCGCAGTATTTCGGTGCGGCTCTCCTGGATCGTCACCTGCCACGCATACCACAGCGGGGCTGCGAACAGCACCAGTGCGGCAATTCCAAAGGCGACGTAGCTGAACGCCAGGGTAAATGCCGACGACCCCAAAAACCTATTCATCGGCGCTCAACATATACCCGGCATTGCGCACCGTGCGCAGCAGCGGCCGCTCCGAGTCGGATTCGATCTTCTGGCGCAACTTGCTGATATGCACGTCCACCACGTTGGTCTGCGGATCGAAATGATAGTCCCAGACATTCTCGAGCAACATGGTGCGGGTGACCACCTGCCCGGCATGACGCATCAGATACTCGAGCAGCTTGAATTCCTGCGGCTGCAGGGCGATCGTGCGCGCCCCGCGCGTTGCCTTGCGCGACAACAGATCGATATGCAGGTCACCCACCCGCAGACTCGTCTGCGTCCCGATGCCCTGTGCGCGCCGGCCGAGCGCATCCAGCCTGGCCAGCAGCTCGCCAAACGCAAACGGCTTGGTCAGATAGTCATCACCACCGCTCTTGAGACCCCGGATTCGCTCGTCCACATCCGACAACGCGCTCAGAATGAGAATCGGAGTACGGTTTCCCGCCTTGCGCAGCGCCTCGATGATCGCCAGGCCATCAATCTGCCCCGGGAGCATGCGATCCATGATGATGACATCGTAGGGCTCGCTGGCAGCCAGGAACATCCCATCGCGGCCGTTATCCGCGTGATCCGCGACGTGACCCGCCTCCTGCAATCCCTTGACGACGAAGCGAGTGACCCGCTCATTGTCTTCAACCAGGAGTACTTTCACGGTACCTCTCTCAAACTGTCGCCGCTTGCGAGGCGTGCGCGCCCTCGGCACCTTGTGGGCCCAACGCTCCGGCCGGCTGGCGATGCCCACTGACTCGCTCGTTGAGCCTGTCCAGGTACAGATACACCACGGGAGTTGTGAACAGCGTCAACGCCTGACTCAGTATCAAGCCACCTACCATGGTGTAACCCAGCGGCTGGCGCAGCTCGGACCCCGTACCGTGCCCCAGCATGAGTGGCAGCGCCGCAAGCAGCGCCGCCATCGTCGTCATCATGATTGGCCGGAAGCGCAACAGACAAGCCTGGCGAATGGAGGCTTCCGGGGACAGGTGTTGCTCGCGCTCGGCCTGAATTGCGAAATCCACCATCATGATGCCGTTCTTCTTGACGATCCCGATCAGCAGAATGATCCCGATCAGAGCAATCACCGAAAGGTCGATGTGGAACGCCAGCAGCATCAACAGGGCGCCCACCCCGGCCGAGGGCAACGTGGAGAGAATGGTCAGCGGATGAATGTAACTCTCGTACAGCATCCCCAGGATGATGTACACGACCACCAGCGCCGCGAGAATCAGGTACGGCTGGGACTGGAGCGAGGACTCGAAAGCCTGCGCCGTTCCCTGGAACGTTCCGGTCATGGACGCCGGCATGCGGATGTCGGCCGTGACCTTTTTAATGGCGTCAACGGCATCGCCCAGCGCCGCCCCGGGCGCCAGGTTGAACGAGAGTGTCACGGCCGGAAACTGCCCCTGGTGATTGATCGACAGGTAGCTGACATGGTGAGTGTCGAAACGCGTGAAGGTTGACAGCGGCACCTGCTGATTGGTGATGGGCGATTTGACGTAGAGCTTGTTAAGCGTGTTTGGGTCCGTCTGCAGCGACGGTGACACTTCCAGGATCACGTGATACGAGTTGAGCTGAGTGAAGAACTGCGCCGCCTGCCGCTGTCCAAATGCGTCGTACAGGGTGTTGTCGATGACTGCCGGCTGAATTCCGAAGCGCGCGGCCTCGTCCCTGTCGATGGTCAGCGACAGCATCGACCCGTTGGTCTGCTGATCGGTCGCTACGTCCCGCAACATCGGCAGCTTCTGCAGTTCAGCGAGGATCTTCGGCGCCCAGTCGTTCAGCTCGTTGAGATCGGAGTCCTGCAACGAGTATTGGTACTGGGTGCGCGTAGGGCGGCCACCCACGCTCAGGTCCTGCGAGGCCTGCAGGAACAACGCCGCCCCCTTCACTTGCGCCAACTTCGGGCGCAACCGGGCGATGACCTGGTCGGCGCTGGACTTGCGCTGCTCGCGCGGCTTCAAGCCGATCACCACGAAGCCGTTATTGCCCGGGCGCGAGCCGCCGAGGCCAGTGGCCGAGCCCGCCACGTCAGGATCCTGCATCACCACGTCCATCAATTGATGCTGCAACCGCAGCATCTCGGAAAACGAGACGTCCTGCGACGCATCTGACACACCGGCAATGATGCCCGTGTCCTGCTGCGGGAAGAACCCCTTTGGCACGTATACGAAGAGGACGACTGACAGGGCCACCGTAATCAGAAACACGATGAGCGTGGGTTTCTGATGTTGCAGCACGAAATCCAGCCCGCGCGTGTAGTGTTGGAGCAGCTTCTCGAAGCCGCGCTCGACAAACTGATGAGCGCGCCCGTGGGTCGCCTTGCGCTCGTCCCGCAGAAACAGCGAGCACATCATCGGCGACAATGTCAGCGCGACGAAAGCCGACACCAGGATGGTCATCGTCACTGTGATCGCGAATTCGCGGAACAGCCGTCCGATGATGCCACCCATCAATAACAGCGGAATGAAGACCGCCACCAGCGACAAGCTGATGGACATGATGGTGAACCCGATTTCCTTCGCACCTTTCAGGGCGGCCTCCTTGGCTGACAGCCCCGCCTCGATGTGCCGGTAAATGTTCTCCAGCATGACGATGGCATCGTCCACGACGAAACCGACTGCAATGGTCAGTCCCATCAGCGACAGGTTGTCGAGCGTATAGCCCATGGCGTACATCAGCGCGGCGGTGCCGAGCAGGGCCAGGGGAACTGTGATACCCGGGATGACGGTCGCCCAGAAATTCCGTAGGAACAGGAAAATCACCAGCACGACCAGGGCGATCGTCAGGATCAGCGTGAACTCGACATCGTGGACCGAAGCATTGATGGTCGTCGTACGGTTGAGAACGGTGTCCACCTTGAGGGAGGGTGGAACGGAGGCGAGCGCGTGAGGCAGCAGCGCATTGACCCGCTCCACGGTGTCAATGACGTTTGCGCCGGCCTGCTTGAAGACCATGAGCATGATCCCGTCCTTGCCGTTCTGAAAGGCACGCGACAGCCGATCTTCCGGCCCGTCAACCGCTACGCCGATATCCCGGATGCGCACGGGGGCACCATTCTTATAAGCGACGATGACATCGTTCCAGGGCGCGGCCTTCAACAACTGATCGTTGTCATAAATCGCGAAACTGTGCCGCACCCCGTTGATCGACCCCTTTGGAGAGTTGACCGTGGCGGCGTTGATGACGGTCGCAATGTCTTCGAGCTGGATACCCAGTGCGGCGATTTTCGCCGGGTCCACCTGGACCCGCACTGCCGGCTTCTGCTGCCCGCCGAGCGCAACCTGCGCGACGCCTGGAATGCGCGAGACTTGCTGGGCGAGCACGTTCTCCGCGTAATCATCGACCTGTGTCAGCGGCAATACATCCGAATGCGCCGACATGATCAGGATGGGAGAGTCGGCGGGGTTCACCTTCCTGTAGGAAGGTGGCGACGGGAGGTTCTTGGGCAACTGCCCCCCGGCTGCATCGATGGCCGACTGGATATCCTGCGCGGCGCCGTCAATGTCACGTCCGAGGTCAAACTGCACGGTGATCTGCGTAGTACCGAGGACGCTGGACGAAGTCAGCTGCGCTACTCCGGGTATCGCTGCAAACTGATATTCGAGCGGAGTGGCCACCGCCGAGGCCATCGTCTCGGGGCTCGCCCCGGGCAACTTGGCGGATACCTGGATCGTCGGAAAATCAACCTGCGGCAGTGGCGCCACCGGCAACAACGGAAACGCGACTATGCCGAGGAGCAGAATACCTGCCATCAACAGTGAAGTCGCGATCGGCCGATTGATGAAGACTGCCGAGAAGTTCATTGCGCGGACCGTCCGGCCAGGTGCTGCCCCGGCGGGGCGGATGCGACCTCGGTATCGTTCGCAGAGTCACGGCTGACCTTTACATGAGTACCGGGTTGCAGCCGGTATTGATTACTCGTCACCACGCGCTCACCGTCACTGATCCCTTCCTGAACCACGTACACGGAGCCGCTCTCTTCTCCCACTTTCAACGGACGCGCTTCCACAGTGGCATCGGACTTTACGACGTACGTAAACATGCCGTTCGGCCCACGCTGTACAGCAGCGGCAGGAATGGTGAGCGCGCTGCGATCGGTACGCACCAGAACGCGCGCATCCACATATTGGCCGGGCCAAAGCTTGTTCTGCGTATTCGGAAACACGGCCTTGATGCGAATCGTGCCGGTTGCCTGATCGATCTGGTTATCCACCAGGGTGACGGTGCCACGATCCAACTCCGCGCTGCCATCGCGCGACATCGCTGCCACGGTCACAGGTCCGGCGCTCAATGCGCTGCCGATAGCTCCGAGTGCGTCCTCCGGCAGGGTGAAGATCAGTGAGATGGGCTGCAACTGGGTCACGACAACAATGCCCGACGTGTCGCTGGCATGCACGTTGTTGCCCACATCCACGCGGCGTATGCCGGTGCGGCCCTGGATTGGCGAGGTGATGGACGTGTACTGCAGTTGGGTCTGAGCGTTGTCAATGCTCGCCTGGTCGCCTTTGATCTGGGCTTCGAGGCCCGCAACCGTGGCCCGCTGCGAATCCAACGTCTGCTTGCTGGCGAGGTTTTCGGGGGCGAGTGTCAGGTAGCGCTCCAGATCAGCCCTGGCACTCTGCAACTGGGCTTCATCCTTGGCCTTGGCCGCCAGGGCCTGGCCGAGGGCAGCCTGGTACGGACGCGCATCGATCTGGGCCAGCAGCTCACCTTTGTTGACAGTCTTGCCTTCCTCGAAGGCGATTTTCTGCAACTCGCCGTCGACGCGCGCGGTCACCGTGACGGTGTTGAATGCCTGGATGGTGCCCAACCCATCGAGGTACACAGGTACATCCGCGCGCTTGACCTCGGAAGCATCGACGGCGACCGCCTGCCCGGCATGCGGCGGCGCCGCGGCATCGGTACGCCTGTCAGGCAACCACAGCCAGCAAACAGCCGCCAGCAGGGCCAAGGTTCCCACCAGCCAGGCACGGGCCCGGGGGTTCCCGATCAAACCACGAAAAGTATCCATAGATTTCTCAACCATTGCGGGCGGGCAACTGCCAGCCGCCACCGAGTGCATTGAACAACTGTACGAGCGCCTGCAGGTGCGCGAACCTGACTTGAACCAACGCATCCTGCGCACTGAAAAGTGTGCTCTGCGTATTCAACACCGTCAGCACGTTGACCGTGCCGGCGTGCAACTGGATCTGCGTGATCTCGTATGCGCGGCGCGCCTTGGCGACCGCATCCTGCTGGCGCTGATACTGCTCCGCGGTCTGCTGGGCCGCCACCAGGGCATCCTCAACGTTGCCGAAGGCGGAAAGCACCGACTTGTGATAGTCCGACAGCAGTTCCGCGTACCTGGCCTTGTTCAGGCGGTAGCCGCCGACGAGCGCTCCGCCCTGGAAAATGTCCTGAGTCACCGTTCCGGCGAGGGAGAAGACCCGGTTGCCCGGCGAGATCAGCCCCGAGAGCGCGGCGCTGACGAATCCCCCATCAGCCGTCAGATCGATGCTCGGGAAGAACGCCGCCCGGGCCACCTGGATATTGGCGTTCGCCGCCATCAGCTGGGCTTCGGCCGCAGCTACATCGGGACGGCGGGCCAGCAGCTCGGAAGGCAATCCGGGCCCGACCACCGGCTCGGAAAGGTCACTCAGCGTCCCGCCCGGGGCCTCCAGGTCCTGGGGCATCTTTCCGACGAGAATGGCCAAGGCGTCGAGCGTCTGCCGAAGCTGCTGCCGCAGAGGCGGTATGGACGCGTTTATCACTGCCACGGTCGTCGCCTGTTGCGCCACATCCAAGGCGTTCGCGGTGCCGACTGTTTCCTCGAACGTCAGATCTTTCAATATGGTTTGTGCAGTCTCGAGGTCCTGCTCTGCGACGTTGAGGCGGTCGTGCAACCCGATGGCCTGAAAATAGGTAGTCGCAACGCTTGTCATTACAGTCAGTTCGACCGTTGCGCGGTCATACCGGCTGGCGGTGGCCGCGAACCGCGCTGCGTTGAGCGCCGCTCGATTCTTTCCCCAGAAGTCCAGTTGATAGCTCGCCGATGCCTGAACGCCGAACTGGTTAAAGGTCACCGGCTTACCGGTACTCGACGTACTGCTGGCCGAGGGCTTCTGACGTTGGCGGGCACCATCAGCACCTACCGCAATCGCGGGGAGCAAAGGCGCACCGGCAATTTGTGCTTGCGCGTCCGCTTGGCGAACTCGCGCAAGGGCTGCCCCGATGTCATCGTTCGCCCGCTGCGCTTCGGCGATCAAGTCATCGAGCTGCCGCGAGCCGAATCCGCGCCACCATTCGGCGGAGGGCCAAGCAGCTACGCTATCTGCCGTCGTAGCGGGCGGCGGCGGTGGGTGCATCGCATGCGATGCGCGAGCATCGTGCCCCGGGATAGGCGAAGACGGCTTGGGCGGCGGTCCGGCACGTGTCGTGGCTATCGCGTCCGTCGCCGCGGCCGTAGCAGCCGACTCGCCTGGCGTCTGGGTTGTATTGACGTTCCAGGCAGCGGGTGCCCGAATGTCAGGACGTTCATAGCGTGGCCCGAGCAAATTGCATGCGGGAAGCAAAAGCGTCGCGGAGGCGACGGTGCACAGAGCGATCTTGTCCGTGAGTTTCACTGCAGTGAAGCGGAAGCTGCCGAGCAGCGATAACCATACGTCCGGACGACTTAGCTCTAGATTAGCGAAATATTAATTTCAGTTAACGGGAACGCCGAGCGCCCCTCTAGGGTTTATTGCGCTAGCCTATTCAATAGGATAGGTGACATTCCTCAGGAAGATTGGAATACACGCCGAACCATTGAGTTTCATGAAGTGTGAGTTATATTCCGCGCGTAGGCGATTGAGCGGGAACGGTCAATGAACACTACTCTGGACCTGTTTGAAGCGGCGACGATGTCGCTAACACGTCCCACACCGATCAAAGATCGACTTGCGGACGCGTATCTAAATTACCTCGCCTATGTAGACGAGGTGGACCTCCCGGCTGACGTGTGCGAGGAGTTCCGCGCATTGACTGACACGCTCACCCGAACGGCCCCAGAGGTTCGGGGCGACGATGCGTTACATGCCACGGTGCGGAAAATGTCCAATAACGACGCGGCGGCGGCCGCGTCTGCGGTAGTGCGGATGTTCGGCGCCGTATCTCGCGCGAGTACGAGCACGAGATACGATGAGGCTGGCTCAACCGCCAAGAATGTCGTCACCAATATCGTGCCGCTTCACATGGCCGTAAAGGCCTGAGACAACCCTGTCTGCGGCCTGAACGCAAGCGCTAAGGGCAAGCCTTACGGCGAGCCTTACGGCGAGACTTAGTCCATCTTGAATTCGATCGTGTCCCAGCGCGTCGTGTCTTCATGACGTGCCTGGCGCTTGATCGCGTCCACGAGCGCGCGCTCATCCCAGTCCACGACCTCATCGGCGAGATCCGCGAGTACCTTGGGAACCGGTGCCTGGGAGCCAAACGGCTTCAAAAGCACCACGGGCTTCTGGCTCGCCTGCGCATAGAGCAGCTGGAACGTCAGGAGGTCCTGAGACGTTGCGTAGAGGCTCGAGAGCGCGATGACCACTTCCACCGGAGCGATCTGCTTGCGCAAGACCTCCTTGTGCGCTTCCTTATCGCCCTCCGGGCGTAAGTCCGGCCTGCTGGTATTGCGATAGAAGAAGTTCCGGGCACTTTCGAGATACTCGAAAACGCGCAGATAGTCATCGCTGTCTTCCCAGAGATGGGTGACGAACAGCCGAACTGGGTTGGCCTGCGACATGACGAAATTGCACTGCGGCTTGCTTGCCAAAGATCACATGAGTCTCGCATAAGCGTGGCTACGGCGAAACTCGTGCATCCGATGCCGTCCGGCGACAGGTTTAGCCTCCCCGTACCCTGGGCCGCGGCTATAGAATGCGTCGTTTGCGATAAGGAACCGATACGTGCGTCTGCTCGTCTATAACATTCGCTACGCCACAGGTACCGGTCCCTCCTTCCACCTCCCCGTCCCGGGCGCGGGATACCTGCGAAGCAACCGCAAGGTGCTGGCGGGTATCACCGACTTCATACGTGCAGAGCATCCAGACGTGGTCGGCCTCATTGAGGTGGATACGGGATCGATCCGTACCGGCATGGTGAACCAGGCCGAGCATATAGCCGGCTCAATCGGTCATTACTCAACGTTCCAGTGCAAATACGGAACGGGGTCCATCAACAACCTCGTGCCCATAGTGCGCAAGCAGGCGAATGCCTTCCTATCCGCGCCCCACGTGCACGGTGAGCGGTTCCACTACTTCGATACCGGTATCAAGCGGCTCATCATCGAGCTCGAGCTGGATGATGTCTGCGTATTTCTCGTGCACCTGTCCCTGAAGTTCCGCCATCGTCAGTATCAGCTTCGCTCACTGCATGATCTGATTGTGCAGTCCCCCAAGCCGGTCATTGTCGCGGGCGACTTCAACACGTTCTGGGGTACCCACGAGATCTACCTGTTCATGCGCGCGGCCGGGCTGCGGAGTGCGAACTCGGCCGGCCTGCCCTCCTTCCCCGCGAAAATTCCGCGCGTCGAGCTGGACTTCATCCTGGTCAGCGAGGGGATCGAGGTGACCGACTTCCGGATACCGGATGTCCGCTTCTCGGACCACCGGCCGCTGGTTTGTGATTTCCACGTTCGCTCGGACGCGGTGGTGCGTCGAACGGCCGCCTGAGGTTGAGAATTTCATGACTGACGCGACTGCCTGGAAGCTCGAGCGCGATTCCGACTCGATCGTGTGGCTGACGATCGACAAGCCCGGCACCTCCGCTAATGTTCTTTCGAGCGGTGTCCTCCTCGAGCTCGATGCGCTTCTGCAGCCTCTGGCCCAGAATCCGCCGCGCGCCGTGATCATCATCTCCGGCAAGAAGAGCGGTTTCGTCGCCGGTGCTGACATCAAGGAATTCACCGGCATTACAAACGTCGAGGACGGCTACCGCCTCATCCATGCCGGGCAGGAGGTTTTGAACCGCCTGGAGGCCCTTCCTTGCCCCACTGTCGCGGCCATCCACGGATTTGCGCTGGGAGGCGGTCTCGAGCTGGCCCTCGCATGCCGTTATCGCGTGGCCGTTGACGACGAGCGACTGTCGCTGGGGCTGCCGGAAGTGCAGCTTGGAATTCATCCGGGTTTCGGCGGGACAGTCCGATCGGTGCGTCTGGCCGGCGTACGCCCCGCGATGGACATGATGCTCACCGGTAAACCGGTTCGCGGCGAGAAGGCCTCGCGCATTGGACTGCTCGACAAACTCGTACCGGCGCAGGACCTGCGCAAGGCTGCGAAACAGATCGCGCTGCAATCACCCCCACCTCAGCGCGCGCCATTCAGTGAAAGGGTGTTGAGTTGGCCGATCGTGCGTGGGTTCGTGAAACGCATGCTGGTTTCGCAAGTCGCGACCAAGGTCCGGCGCGACCACTATCCGGCTCCCTACGCAATGATCGATCTGTGGGCGCAAGGTGGCAACTCATACGAGGCTGAAGCACGTTCAATAGCGGAGTTGTTCCTGTCGCAGACTTCGCGCAGCCTGGTACGGGTTTTCCTGCTGCAGGATCGCCTCAAGGCGTTGGGCGGAAAGGGAGGACCCGAGATCAAGCACGTACACGTCGTCGGGGCCGGCGTCATGGGCGGAGATATCGCGGCGTGGTCGGCAATGCGTGGCTTCACGGTTACCCTGCAGGATCGAGGCCTCGAATACATCGAGCCTGCGTTGAAGCGTGCGCACGAGTTATTCGACAAGCGTCTGCGTGATCCTGCCAAGAGCGCGGCTGCTCGCGAGCGTCTGCGAGCAGATGTTCAAGCGGAAGGTGTTGTCGATGCAGATGTCGTAATCGAGGCCATCTTCGAGAACCTCGAAGCGAAACGTGAGTTATACGCTCGGCTCGAGCCGCGCATGAAGGCCAGTGCGATTCTCGCGACCAATACGTCGAGTCTGCTGCTCGAGCCACTCACGGAGAAGCTGGCGCGTCCCGAGCGGCTCGTGGGGTTGCATTTCTTCAACCCGGTGGCGCAGATGCCGCTGATCGAGATTGTCCAGTCCACCCGTACGGACCCCTCGATAATGCAAGGCACGATCGGGTTTGCCCGCAAGCTCGACAAGCTGCCCGTCCCGTGCCGCAGCGCGCCTGGATTCGTGGTCAACCGCGTGTTGATGCCCTACCTGCACGAAGCCATGTTTGCAGCGCAGGAAGGTGTCCCTCTGGCCGTCATCGATCAGGCTGCGGTTGACTTTGGGATGCCGATGGGGCCGATAGAGCTGGCCGACGTCGTCGGTCTCGATGTTGCAACCCACGTGGGCGAGATCATCGCAGCCGAACTTGGGCGCCCTGCCCCCGACCTGACTCGTTTGAAGGAGCTCGTCGCAGCGAACAAGCTCGGGCGCAAGAGTGGCGCGGGGTTCTACGTTTGGAACGACGGCAAACCGCTCAAACCGGCAGCGAGCATCACCACTCCGCCTGCTGACCTGATCGACCGGTTGATTCTCATCCTGGTGAATGAGTGCGTGGCCTGCCTGCGGGAGCGCGTCGTGGAAGAGCCCGACTTGGTGGACGCCGCAGTCATTTTCGGGACCGGGTTCGCGCCCTTCCGCGGCGGTCCTCTGAATTACGCGCAGACCCGCGGTGTTGACGAGGTGGTGACCCGCCTCGGGGAACTTGCTGCCCGTCACGGCGCTCGTTTCACGGCAGATCCCGGCTGGGCGCAACTCCGCAGTGCGGGCGGAAAAGCGTGAACGGAGTATCAGTGCGACGAAAGTCCTGTGCTACCATCGGATGTACTCGACGCACCAACTTTGGTCTTATGGCGTCAGGTCCAGTGAAATGCAGGAAGAACGCGAAGCCAGCGTTCAATTGCTCAAAACGTTCGCACCCCTGGACGGACTGAAGCGCGACAATCTCGCCGCGCTCTCCAAGAAGGTCAGTGTGCGGACGCTGTCTGCCGGCAGGACGCTGTTCAAGGAAGGAGAAACCGACAAGCGCACCATATGGCTGGTCGGCGGCATGCTCGATATCCGCGAGGGCGACCGGACCATAGCCATGATCAGGGGCGGCACGCCCGAAGCCCGCAACCCGTTGTATCCGAAACTGCCGCGTACCGTGACCGCACGGGCGACGGAAGAGATCAGCTACCTGTCCATCGACAGTGAGCTGCTCGATGTCATGATCACCTGGGATCAGACCGGCAGTTACGAGGTCGCGGAGCTTCAGGCTCAGCTCGCCGGCGCTGGCGATGACGACTGGATGACCACGCTGCTGCAGACCAAGGCGTTTCATCGCATTCCGCCAGCCAACATCCAGGCAATCTTTATGCGCCTGCAGCGCACGCCCTTTCGCGCGGGCGAAGTCGTGATCAAACAGGGCGACGAAGGTGACTACTTCTACATCATCGTGAGTGGCAAATGCGTGGTCACTCGCGAAACGCCGTTGAACCGTGACGGCATCAAGCTGGCCGAGTTGAGCGTGGGTGACACTTTCGGCGAGGAAGCCCTGATTGCCGAAGCCAAACGCAATGCAACAGTCACCATGCTCACGGATGGCGTGCTCATGCGGCTCAACAAGCAGGACTTTCGCGAGCTGATGAACGAGCCCCTGTTGCAGTGGGTCAGCTACGACAAGGCGCGTGAGATCATCGACCAGGGAGGGCGCTGGCTGGATGTCAGGCTGCCGAGTGAGCATCAGAACCTGTCGATCGAAGGCTCTCTCAACATCCCGCTGTATTTCATCCGGCTGAAGCTGTCGGCGCTCGACCGGAAGATCCCGTATGTCGTGTATTGCGACACCGGCCGCAGGAGCTCGGCGGCGGCCTTCATCCTGGTCGAACGGGGATTTGATGCCTACGTGCTGACCGGCGGCCTGACCAACAGCGCAGTAGCTCTGCGTAGATCCGCCTAACCCCTCACATCGTGTGAGTGGCTTTATCGCCTGAGAGCGCACCGGCTAGGTACGTCTCGATCTTCTTCTGCGTCTGCCCGCGATCCTGATCGCTGAACTGCACGCCGATGCCGGCCGTCCGCTTGTTCTGCGCACCCTTGGGCGTCACCCAGATGACCCGGCCCGCAACGGGCAGCTTTTCATCCTCGCCCATCAGGTTGAGCAACATGAACACCTCATCGCCCAGCCGGTAGTTGCTGTTGGTGGGGATGAACAGGCCGCCGTTGCGCACGAACGGCATATAGGCAAGATACAGGGCGCTCTTGTCCTTGATCGTCAGGGTCAGAAGACCCGGTTTGTTGCCACCCGCTCGCAATTTCTTACCTCACGCGACTCACGGCATCGGCCCTGCCACCGGATGCCAGGCGCCGCAACAGACTCTCCAGCGCCAGACCTCGATTGATCGGCGTTTCGAGCGCGGACTTGAGGTCGCGGACCCCATCCAGCAGCTCGAACAGTTGCCGTATATTCAAGACCGTCTCCGGGGGTTGCAAGTAGGTTACAGCGCCCACTTCTGTCAAAAAGCCTTTAGTCGCGAATTGCCCGTGGATACGTTCCGTGAGCCAGTTCTCAAAGCACCGCAGCCGCAGGGGCAGCTCAGCCCGTGACCACTGCTCGGCGGTAGCGACCGGATCCGAGGTCCCCGCGGTGGCCTGTTCGAGGCCCCGCCGTACCTCCACACCAATCTGTGCGACGGCCGCTGCGTCCTCTTGCGCAGCGAGCATCGGCGCCTCGCCCAGGATATCCAGCACACCCGCCCAATCGCCCTTGCCGCGCGTGAATTCGAGCCAGGCGACGGCTTCGGCACGGGTCGGGGCCGAGACGCGGACCCGCTGGCATCGGCTCAGGATCGTCGCAGGCAGCCGTGAAGGCTGCGTTGCAACAAGAATGAGCACAGTATGGCGCGGGGGCTCCTCCAGCGTCTTCAGGAGGGCGTTCGCGGCGAATCGATTGAGTACGTCGGCGGGCGACAGCACGCCGACCTTGTAGCCACCCTGGTGGCTGGTCAGCGTCAGCTCCTGTGCAAGCTCGCGCACCTGCTCGATGCGGATCTGGCGAGAGTCATCAATCGGGCGCACGCTGGACCAATCCGGGTGCTGAGTGCGGTCAGTCTTCAGCACGAGCTGCGCGATCCAGTTTGCCAGCCAGTCGCCGCCGGCACCGGGAGCCTCGTGAATCAACAAGGCGTGCGGCATACGGTCGGCCTCGTATGCGGCTCGCAGCGCGGCCATCTCCTTTGCAAGCCAGGGCGGCACGGTCATAGGCTTTCGAGCACTCTCGTGACCTGTTCAGTTACATCCGGCAGCGTGCGGCTGGCATCGATTACCCGTACCCGCTGCGGATTGTGCTGTGCGATGAGCAGATATCCCGTGCGCACGCGCTCGAAGAATTCCTCCACCTCGGCTTCGAAGCGGTCGGCGGCCGTGCCGGAGCGCCCGCGGGCGCGGCTCAATCCGAGCGCCACGGGCAAATCCAGTAACAGCGTGCAATCTGGTTGCAGGTCACCGTGGACTGCAAGGGCCAGCTGCTCGATCCAGGCTGGGTCGAGGCCGCGCCCGTAGCCCTGATATGCACGAGTTGCATCAGTGAACCGATCGCAGATGACCCATTCGCCGCGTGCCAACGCGGGCCGGATCAGATTTTCGACGTGAATGCTGCGCGCGGCAAACATGAGCAGCGTCTCCGCTTGCGGCGAGACCGCCTCCGGGCCCCGCTCGAGCACGATCTTGCGCACGCGTTCGGCCAGCGGCGTACCGCCGGGCTCGCGGGTGACGCGCGCGGTGATCCCACGGGCCGCAAGCCAGCCGACCGCAAGCTGAGCCACTGTTGATTTGCCAGCGCCCTCGATTCCTTCGAGGGTGATGAACCGCCCCGGGCTCACAGAGTTCCCTGCGCCGCTCACCGAGGCACCTCGCTCACTGGCCACGCGCGGCTCACCGGCCAGGCGCGGCTCACTGCGCACCCACGGCTCACTCGCCACGCGCGGCTCACTGCGCACGCATGGCTCACTGGGCACCCTCGGGAGTAGCTCCGTGAGCTCCCGTTTGCGTCATGCCCTTACCCTTCGGGCCAGCCGCCGCCTCGTGCGCCACGACGCCGTGGTGCTGCTGGGCCCGCAGATGCTCGAGATAACTTCGCACCGCTGCGTTGTGCTCTTCGAGGGTCTTCGAAAAATGATGTCCACCGTCGCCGGTGCCGGTAGCCACGAAATAGATTTCCCCCCTCTCCTGTGGATGCACGGCTGCCAGAATGGATTCACGCCCGGGGAGCGCGATCGGGGTTGGCGGCAACCCTGCGCGAGTATACGTGTTGTAAGGCGTATCGGCGGCGAGGTCGCGCGTATGG
>Ga0105247_10000212_pt1 | contig 56393 bp, 52 predicted proteins | sample KBSS24metaG_FD_81519 | JGI IMG/M metagenome (GOLD analysis project Ga0105247, IMG submission 81519) | Switchgrass rhizosphere microbial communities from Kellogg Biological Station, Michigan, USA - KBS S2-4 metaG | ecosystem: Host-associated > Plants > Roots > Rhizosphere > Soil | place... | reverse complement strand
GCCGGCTCTCACGTTGGCGCGGCCGGGCCCCACGCCGGCGCACCCAGGCGTGTCCCCCTGGGCGGTCCCCCCGGAAATGGCGGCCACCAGCGCGGCCATCCCCGGCTCCGGAGCGGCAGCGTGACCGAACAGGTAGTCCGACAGGATGGGATCAGGTAATTCGAGCAGCCGCGTCAGCGTCTGACGCTCTTCGCTGGAGGCGGCGCCCAGCCGCGACCGGACATAACGCTCCAGCAGCACGTCAAGCTCCTTCATACCCCGTCGACAGCGCCATAGCAGGCGGCGGGCTTCCGGATCGAAACTCGTCATGGGCCAAAAACCCAAATCAGGACTGACGCTCCACCATCATCTTCTTGATCTCCGCGATCGCCTTGGCCGGGTTCAGGTCCTTCGGGCATACATCAGTGCAGTTCATGATGGTATGACAGCGGTATAGCCGGAAGGGGTCTTCCAGCTCATCGAGCCGCTCGCCCGTGGCCTCGTCACGGCTGTCGATAATCCAACGGTAGGAAGCGAGCAGTGCCGCGGGTCCTAGAAAGCGCTCGCTGTTCCACCAATAGCTCGGACACGCCGTCGAGCAGCACGCGCACAGGATGCACGCGGCCGGCCGATCGATCTTCTCCTGATCCTCTTTCGATTGTAGCCGCTCCTGATCCGGCGGTGGCGGGGTTCGCGTCTGCAGCCATGGCTTGACCGACGCGTACTGGGCATAAAAATTGGTCAGATCAGGGACCAGGTCTTTCACGACCGGCATGTGCGGCAGCGGATAGATCGCGATCTTCGGACCGAGTTCCTCCAGCGCGGTGGTGCACGCGAGGCGATTCACTCCATTGATGTTCATCGCGCACGACCCGCAGATGCCTTCGCGGCAGGAGCGGCGGAACGTCAGACTGGAGTCGACGCTGCCTTTTATATGTATCAAGGCGTCGAGCACCATCGGTCCGCATCCCTTCAGGTCAACCTCGAAACTGTCGACGCGCGGATTCTCGCCCGACTCGGGCTCGAACCTGTAGATACGAAAGGTCCGTGGCTTGGCGGCACCCGGGGTCTTGTGGACCTTGCCGGGCCGGATACGGGAGTTCTCGGGGAGACGGAATTCGACCATGTCAGGATTGCTCGGGATTCAGGTGCGGCGGGTGCAGGGGGCTCAATACGTGCGCGCTTTCGGTGGGACGGCTTCCACTTCGTCAGTGAGCGTGGCGAGGTGTACCGGGCGGTAGTCGAAGCGGGTCTGTCCCGGGCCTTCCACCCACACCAAGGTGTGCTTCATCCAGTTCTGATCATCGCGGTTCGGATAATCCTCGCGCGCCTGGGCTCCCCGGCTTTCGGTGCGGTTCGCCGCGGAATGAATGGTTGCGGTGGCCTGCAGCAACAGGTTCTCGAGCTCCAGCGTCTCGATGAGATCGGTATTCCACACGAGCGAGCGGTCGGTCACGCGGACGTCTTCAAAGGTTGCAAACGTGCGGGCCAGCTTGCCCATCCCCTGGCTGAGGCTTTCGCCGGTACGGAAGACGGCCGCATCGAGTTGCATAGTCTTCTGCATCTCGAGGCGGATTTCCGCCGTCGGCCGGGAGCCGTTGGCGTGGCGCAGCTTCTCCAGGCGGGAGACAGCAAAATCGGCCGCGTCCCGGGCGAGCGGCTTATGGCTCGCGCCGGCTTTGACGATTTCGGCGCAGCGCCGCGCCGCTTCCCGGCCAAACACAACCAGGTCCAGCAGCGAGTTTGAGCCGAGGCGGTTGGCGCCATGCACGGATACGCAAGCAGCTTCGCCGACGGCCATGAGGCCCGGCACGATGCTGTCGCAATCCCCACCCTTCGGGCGAACGACCTCGCCGTGATAGTTACATGGGATGCCGCCCATGTTGTAGTGCACGGTGGGCTGCACCGGAATCGGTTCCTTTGTCACATCGACACCGGAGAAGATCCGGGCCGTCTCGGCAATACCCGGCAGGCGCTCGTGAATGACTTCGGGACCCAGGTGCTCGAGATGCAACTCGATGTGATCGTGCTCGGCGCCGACGCCGCGCCCTTCCCGTACCTCGACGGTCATGGCACGGCTGACCACATCGCGCGAAGCGAGATCCTTCGCATTGGGCGCGTACCGCTCCATGAAGCGCTCGCCCTTGGAGTTGGTGAGATAACCGCCCTCGCCGCGCGCACCTTCGGTGATCAGGCACCCGGCGCCGTAAATGCCGGTGGGATGAAATTGCACGAATTCCATATCCTGCAGCGGCAGGCCCGCGCGCAACACCATGGCGTTGCCATCACCCGTGCACGAATGAGCCGAAGTGCAGGAGAAGTAGGCACGGCCATAACCACCGGTTGCGAGAATGGTCATGTGCGCACGGAAACGATGGAGCTTACCTTCGGTCATGTCGAGCGCGATGACGCCGCGGCACGCGCCGTTCTCCATGATCAGGTCGATGGCGAAATATTCGACAAAGAATGTGGCGGAGTGACGAATCGACTGTTGGTACAGGGTATGGAGCATCGCATGGCCGGTCCGGTCAGCAGCGGCGCAGGTTCGCTGCGCAATTCCCTTGCCGAAGTGGGTGGTCATACCGCCGAATGGGCGCTGGTAGATGCGGCCTTGCTCGGTCCGGGAGAACGGCACGCCGTAGTGCTCCAACTCGATGACGGCTGCGGGTGCCTCCTTGCACATGAACTCGATCGCGTCCTGGTCTCCGAGCCAGTCGGAGCCCTTCACGGTGTCGTACATGTGCCAGCGCCAGTCGTCTTCGCCCATGTTGCCCAATGCGGCGCTGATGCCACCCTGGGCAGCCACGGTGTGGCTGCGAGTGGGGAACAGCTTGGTAATGCACGCCGTAGACAGGCCTGCCTCGGCCAGGCCGAGTGTTGCCCGCAGGCCGGCGCCGCCCGCCCCGACCACGAGCACATCGTAAGTGTGGTCGATGAATTCGAAGGCGCTCATGCCCCGCCTCCAAAGGCCACTTTCAGTATCGCGAACACGCCGGCCACGGCCAGCAGCGCGTGCGTGAAGGTCACAGTCACGAGTGTCAGAGTCTTCATCCCGCTGTTATGTACGTAATCCTCAATGACCACGCGGACCCCGAGTTGCGAGTGGTAGGTAGCGACCAACACGAGGACGATCAGGAGCAACGCGGTCCAGCTCTGCGCCATCCAGGCAGTGACGGTGACGTGATCCAGTGAGGGCAGCGACAGAATGGATACCGTGAACCAGATGGTCAGCGGCACCAGCGCAATCGAGGTGAGCCGTTGCAACCACCAGTGGTGCACGCCGTCTTTCGCCGAGCCCAGACCAGATACGACTCCCAGGGGGCTGCGCAGACTCTTCATGGTGTGCGTCCTGCGGCCAGGAAGAGCCAATAGCCAAGCAGGAGTATCAACGCAATGCTGATCGCGACAACGATGCCGGCACTGCGTTTCGACTGGGCGCGCTCGAGACCGCGCCCCGTATCCCAGACCAGGTGGCGTATGCCGGCGACCAGGTGATAGCAGAATGCGACCAGCAAGCCTCCGTACACGAGCTTGAAGATTCCCGCAGAGAGAATCTCGTGCGCACTTTCGTAGGCGCGCGTTCCGCTGGCGACGGCCATGAGCCAGTAGACCAGGACGATAAGCCCTACCGACAGTATGACGCCGGTGATCCGATTGAAGATGGAAGTCGCAAGGGTGTACCGCGTCAGCTTGTACACGGACATGTGTGGCGATAATGGTCGTTCGCGCATGGTATTCAGTGGGCGTACTCCGTTGCGGGCGCCGCATGGTGCTCCGGGCGGGGTCTGACGAAATTAGAAGTCGATGCAGCGACCCTTCTTCTCCCAATCGCCGTAGCGCGTAGGTTCCGGCCCGGACGGACCGCCGATCTCCAGCGGTTGCGCGGGCGCCGGCGGAGCAGGAACTGCGCTGCCGGCGGACGGGTCGGACGATACGGGCGCGATCTTTGGAGTCGAATGAGCCGAAATTGAGGTTTCGGCTCCCGCTTCTGAGGCATTCTGCATAGCCCGGCAAGTCTGCCAGAATTCGGGTTCCGGGACCATTGCAAACCTCTGGAAAAACAACGCTGAAGCCAATACATGCGTAGCGCACCGGAAGTCATCACGTTAGAAGACCTGGGCATAGTGCGGGTGCGCGGCGCTGACGCCGTGCGCTTCCTGCAGGGACAGCTGTCGAACGATGTGGCACAGCTCGGCCCCTCGCATTCAATTCTCGCCGGGTATCACAATCCGCAGGGGCGAACGATCGCCGTTCTTCGACTAATGCAATGGGATGCGCAGGCAGGCGACATCCTTGCCGTCGTGCCCCGTGAGCTCGCGAGTGTGCTGGCCAGCCGGCTGGGCAAATTTGTGCTGCGGGCGAAGGTGAAAATTGCCGATGAGTCGGCGAGTTGGCGAGTCAGCGGACTCATCGATGGCGCATCGATGGCTGTGACACGAGGCGCGGGTGCCCCTCCACCGCGCGAGCTGCCATCGTCGCTGGGTGCACAAAAGCGCGACGACGGCGCAGTGTTCGTGCGCGTTGGGGATGAACCGGCACGGTGGCTGGTAGTTTCGCCGGCGGACGCGCCTGCTCCCACGTGGGGGTATGCAGTCGGTGATCGGCAGGCATGGCTACGGCTTGACATTGCCGCGGGTCAGCCACAGGTGTATGCCGCGACGTCCGAAGAGTTCGTCGCGCAGATGTTGAATCTCGACGTGTTGAATGCGATCGCATTCGACAAAGGCTGTTACACCGGGCAGGAGGTCATCGCCCGCGCCCACTATCGCGGCCGCGTGAAACGGCGAATGCAGCGGTTTGTCTCGCGTGATGCCTGCCATCTGGCACCGGGCGATTCGGGAGTACTGGCGGACAGGCGGGCGTTCAAGGTGGTGCTGGCGACACAGCTTGCCGATGGGCGCTGCGAGTTTCTGGCGGTCGCGCCGCTCGCAGGCGCTGCACACGAGGAGTCGGCCGCGACAGTTTCGGGAGCGGCCGGGAGCGCGACGCAGGCCAACGCGTCGGCAGCGGCGCCGGGCGCGGCCGATGCGATTTCGGGCGCCGGCCCGACAGCGTCGAGCGGCACGGCGCCGGGCTCTACCGCTGCACCAACGGTCTTCGCCGATCAGCTCTCGCTGCCCTATTCCTTGCCCGACTGAGGCCCCAGGGCCTACAGGTCAACCAATTCAACCTCGTCTGCCGTAATGGAGCGCTCGAGGAACCGACTGCCCACCCTGGCGAATCGCTCACTGCCGTCGGTCGCCAGCAAGCGCACCTGCCCCTCGCGAGCCCCTTGCGCGGGCCGGTCGGTTCTCATCAGCCCCGCTGCCCGCAACTGCGCGTCAACGCTGACCGCCGTTGTGGCTGCCGAGTCGACAATCTGCACCTTTGCTCCGACCGCGCGGCGAATCGCACCCGCCAACATTGGGAAATGAGTGCATCCCAAAACCAGCGTGTCAGGGATTTCCGCGTTGTCATCCGGCGGCGAGAACATCGGCCGCAGATAGTGTGCCGCGACATCATTTGCGATAGACCCCTCATTCAGCCCCTCCTCCGCGAGCGCCACAATCAGAGGTGCCGGCGAAGCATTGACGCGGGCGTCAGGTCGAATGCGAAGAATCGCTTGTTGATAAGCGCCGCCGCGAACAGTTCTTTCGGTGGCAATTACCGCGATGTTTCCGGTACGCGAGGCCGCACAAGCCGCCTGCGCGCCCGGCTCGATCACACCGATGATGGGTACGTTTTCGATGTGCTCGCGGATCGTCGGCAATCCGACCGAGGATGCCGTATTGCACGCAATGACGAGGCATTTGACGCCGTAGCCGGCGAGTGCCTCCGCAGCCTGCAGCGAATATCGCGCGACTGTTTCCGGACTCTTCGTGCCATACGGCAGCCGCGCTGTGTCGCCGAGGTACACGAAGTGCTCGTGCGGCAACTGTGCGATCAGCGCCTTGAGAACCGTCAGCCCCCCCACCCCGGAATCAAACACGCCGATGGCGGCACATGCATCACGCAATTACTCGGTCTCCGGCCGCATGTGTGGGAACAGAATGACATCGCGAATCGATGGTGAGTCCGTGAAGAACATCACCAGCCGGTCGATGCCCACGCCGAGACCCGCAGTTGGCGGCATGCCGTACTCCAACGCGCGCACATAGTCCGCGTCGTAGAACATCGCCTCCTTGTCACCGCTTTCCTTACGTGCCACCTGTGCACGGAAGCGTGCAGCCTGGTCCTCGGGATCATTGAGCTCCGAGAAGCCGTTGGCCAACTCACGCCCGGACAGGAAAAACTCGAAGCGGTCGGTGAGAAACGGGTCCGCATCGTTTGCCCGCGACAACGGCGATACTTCAGCCGGGTAGGCATGCACAAACGTGGGATCGAGCAGGGTGTGCTCCACGGTTTTGTCGAAGATCTCCATCTGCAGCTTTCCGGCCCCATCGTGCTGATTGATGGGGAGGCCGAGCTGTTCGCACACCTTGCGAAGATACGTCACGTCGCGCAGCGACAGCGGATCGATGCCCGGATTGTTCGCGATGATCGCCTGCTCGACCGTGAGGCGCCTGAACGGCTGCGACAGATCATAGCCGCGTCCCTGATACACGCTCTGCTTGGAGCCGTGAATGGCATCCGCGAGCCCGCGCAAAGCCTTTTCGATCCAGTCCATCAAGTCGCGGTAGTCCCCGTACGCGAGGTACAGCTCGAGCATGGTGAACTCGGGGTTGTGGCGCGTGGACAGCCCTTCGTTGCGGAAGTTGCGATTGATTTCATACACCCGCTCGAGACCACCGACCACCAGGCGCTTCAGATACAGCTCCGGCGCAATCCGCAGGTACATGTCCACATCGAGTGCGTTGTGATGCGTGATAAACGGCTGTGCCGCAGCTCCCCCGGGAATCGGCTGCATCATCGGTGTCTCGACTTCGACGAAGTCGAGCGCATCGAGGTAATTGCGCAGAAAACGGATGATGCGCGTGCGGGTCAGGAAAACGTTCCGGCTCGTTTCATTGACGATGAGGTCAACGTAGCGCCGCCGATAGCGCGTCTCGGTATCGGCCAGGCCGTGCCACTTGTCGGGCAGCGGCCGCAGCGATTTGACGAGCAGCCGCAGGCTGTCCACCCGCACCGACAACTCATTGGTCTTGGTGCGGAACAACACACCGGAGGCGCCGATGATGTCGCCGACATCCCAGTTCTTGAAGGCTTCGTAGGCGGCGCCGAGGGCATCCTGCTGCAGGAACAGCTGGATCTGCCCGGTACGGTCGGCGATCTTGGCAAAGCTCGCCTTGCCCATGACGCGCTTGAACAACATGCGTCCACCAACCTGGACACGCGCGGGGTTCGCCTCCAGCCACTGCGCGCTGCGCTCACCGAACGCATCATGCAACTGGCCGGCCAGCGAATCGCGCCGGAAATCATTGGGGAAGGCACCACCGGAAATCTCTCCCGGCACGGCCGTCGCGGTGGCACGCACCTGGGCGAGCTTGGCGCGCCGTTCCGCTATGAGTTTATTCTCATCGGGCTTGATTTCATCGGGCTTGTTTGCGTCGTCACTCATGGAGTCATACACCAGCCTTCAACGAGGCCTCCAGAAACTGATCAAGATCACCGTCCAGCACCGCGGTGGTGTTACCCACTTCGACCCCGGTACGCAGATCCTTGATACGTGATTGGTCGAGGACGTAAGAGCGGATCTGATTTCCCCAGCTCACGTCGGATTTGGCATCCTCCAGCACTTTCGCGGCCGCATTGCGTTTGTTGACTTCGAGCTCGTACAGCTTCGCCTTCAACATCTTCATGGCGGTGGAGCGGTTCTTGTGCTGGCTGCGCTCGTTCTGACAGGCAACCACGATGCCGCTCGGCATGTGGGTGATTCGCACCGCCGATTCGGTCTTGTTGACATGCTGTCCGCCGGCGCCGGAGGAGCGGTACACATCGGTCTTCAGATCGGCGGGATTGATGTCAACTTCGATGTCGTCGTCGATCTCGGGCGACACGAACACGGACGCGAACGAGGTGTGGCGCCGATTACCGGAATCGAACGGCGACTTGCGCACCAGGCGATGCACTCCCGTCTCGGTCCGCAGCCAGCCATAGGCGTAGTCGCCCTTCACCTCGACGGTGGCACTCTTCATACCCGCTACTTCACCGGGGTTGGAATCGATCACCTCGCAGGCGAAGCCGCGCGCGGCTCCCCATCGCAGGTACATGCGCAACAGCATCTGGGCCCAATCCTGCGCCTCGGTGCCACCGGCACCTGCCTGAATGTCCAGAAAGGCGCTGTGCGAATCCATTTCGTTGTTGAACATGCGCTTGAGCTCGAGACGGCGCACATCCGCCTCGAGGGGCACCGCTTCGGACTCGATATCGCGCGCGGCCGCTTCGTCGTTTTCACTTTCCGCCAGCTCGAGCAGCTCGGTGGCGTCGGCAATTCCCTTGGTGGCCCGGTCAATCTCCTCCACGGCAGCGGTGAGCCGCGCACGCTCGCGGCCTAGCTCCTGCGCACGCTCCTGGTTCGACCAGACGGCGGGATCTTCGAGCTCGCGCCCCACCTCCTCCAGCCGTTCTTTTTTCTGGTCGTACTCAAAGAAACCCCCGAAGGGAAGCGATACGCTCCCCGAGATCCTTGAGCTGGCGCTTGAGCTGATTGACTTCCATTGCTGAACGATGCCTGTGATGAAGCGCCGGCCACGAGGGCCGGCGGGTGAATGCGAAGCTGGGCATGCTAAACGTCAGGGGACGCTAATGCCAAATTGGCCATTTCCAGGAGCGGTGTCTGCAGGTGCCAGGACGTGATCCACCAGCAGCTGCAGGCGGCGCTCGCCCTGATATTCATTCACATCCAGGCGGTAAACGAGCTGCACCACCCCCTCGGGTGGCGTAAAGGTGGCGGGCTCCTCGATGTGATTGAAGGCGATCGCATCGAATGACCGGCCCGTTTTGGGAACCTCTACCCACATTTTCAAGTGCCGCTCGCCGACGATGCGGGTACTGCGGATTGTAAACACCCCATCGAAACAGGGTTCCGGGAAAGCCTGTCCCCAAGGTCCGCCGACGCGCACGGCGTACGCGGTCTCGAGCGCAATCTCCTGCACTGCCAGCTCGCCGTCGGTCTCAACGGCATCGGCCCCAGCGCTCCTGGCAGCCCACCGTCCTACCTCTTCGTCGAACGCTCTGGCGAACAAATCGAGTCGAGCGCGCTCGACCGTCAGCCCAGCCGCCATTGCGTGGCCACCGAATTTACTGATCAGGCCGGGCTGACGCGCGGCGATCGCATCGAGCACATCACGAATGTGAATACCGGGCACCGAGCGCGCGGAGCCGCGCAACTGATCGTCACCTGCAAGCGCGAACGCGATTACCGGCCGCCTCAGCCTGTCTTTCACGCGGCTCGCCACGAGCCCCACTACTCCCTGGTGCCACGATTCGTCGAAGAGACAGACGCCGCTGCGATGGAGAGCCTCGGGGCCTGGGTCTCGCAACCGGCGTACTGCGCCGAGCGCCTCCGCCTGCATGCGCGCCTCAATGGTCCGGCGTTCGAGGTTGAACTCGTCCAAACGCTCGGCGAGCCTGCGCGCCTCGAGTACATCGTCCGCCAGCAGGCATCGGATGCCGATCGACATGTCATCGATTCGTCCAGCGGCGTTGAGACGCGGCGCGACTGCGAATGCGAGATCCGTAGCGGTCAGGTCACCAATTTCCCGCGCCGCGATATTCAGTAGCGCGCTGATTCCGGGTACACAGTGACCGGATCGGATCCGCCGCAATCCTTGTGACACGAGTACACGGTTGTTGGCATCCAGAGGCACGACATCGGCGATCGTGCCGAGGGCGACGAGGTCCAGGAATCGCGAGATGCTCGGCGCACCTGGCGGTGTCAGCTTCCGCTCGTCGAGGCTGCGCTTGACGGCCGCCAGCACGTAAAAAGCGACGCCAACCCCAGCCAGCGCTCGACTTCCAAACTGACTCCCCGGCAGGTTTGGATTAACGATCACATTGGCGTCCGGGATCCGCTCACCCGGCAGGTGATGGTCCGTAATGAGGACCGACATGCCCCGTGAGCGGGCTTCTGCTACGCCTGCGATGCTGGAGATTCCGTTATCTACTGTGACGATCAACGTCGGCGAACGAGTCGCTGCGAGCGCGACTATTTCAGGTGTCAGGCCGTAGCCAAACTCGAAACGATTCGGCACAAGGAAGTCGACTGACTCAAATCCCCACGCCGTGAGCGCACGGATCATCAATGCAGTGCTAGTCGCGCCGTCAGCGTCAAAATCGCCCACTACGAGCACGCGACCACCGACACGATGTTCAAGCAGTAGGTCGACTGCGGCGTGTATGCCTTCCAGTGTGCTGACCGGGTGCAGCCTTTCGAGTGAAATATCGAGATCCGACGCCCCGCGAATGCCGCGCGCGGCGTAGATGCGTTGCAACACAGGATTCATGTTGCTGGCGAACCCAGCGCAATCCTTGCCAGGATCGCGCCGCACGACGCGCAGAGTGCCCGGTCGGACGGTTGGTGACAGAGAGCCTGTGAGCGACGCCAGTATCGCGGAGGCGCTCGTCATCATCGAGGTTGGCGAGCGGCTCACTGGAGCCCCGACAATCCGGCTGGAACCCGGCGCCACAGCCTGAAGCGGTCGCGGGCCCGCAGAGTCAGTTCGTGATCGTTGGCCAGGATCACGAGCCGCTCGACTTTGGCCGCGCCCAACGCCTCCACAGCGGGAGCGATGAAGGCACGATCGATTTGCGCTATGGCATCAATAAATGTCCACCGGGAATTGGAATGCAGCATGGGGCCGATTTCTATCACGAGCGCCGCGCGTCGCACCTCAGGATAGCCGAAGACGTCAGTGAGCTGCTGAGGGAGGGGAAATACTTTTTTGCCGAGTGAGACGCATAAGCCTTGCAGGTAGGCGTCATTGCCGAAGGCGATGTCAGAATGCGCCTCACTTGCAGGCCGCGTGTCGCGCAGTGCGGGCATAGGTCCACCGCCCCAGAGCCAGAGTCCGGTGACGGACATTTCACCACGGCGCGTACGCGCCTCATTGATGGGGTGCTCGTGCAACCACATCTCGATTTCCGCGCCCACCCTGCGCAGCGCCGGATCGCGGGGTTGTGCATCGGCGATGCTGTTGCCCATTGCGCGCGCGGGCTCTAAGGTTTGCGCGACCGGCATCTGAGGACCGAGCAAAAGGAACTCACCCGAGGCGAGTGGCTCGAGTACGAAACCGGAGTCGTGGAAGACACGCCGGAACTCTGCCGCAAGCGCCGTCAGGTCATCGGTGGAGAGCCGCAGGGTGCTGCGGCGATCGAGATGCAGGCTGGTAAGGCCCGCCACGAGGTGCACCGGTGTGGCCATCCAGACCGTCCGCGCCTGCTGTGTCGCCAACGCGGCGGCTGCAACGGTTGCAGGGGCCGCGTCGGGTAGTTCGCGATCCTGGTCCACGCGCGGGCCGGCTCCGGCATTCGCGCCAGCAGTGTTGGCTCCCGCGCTACGCCTTCGCTGATCGGCGATGAGCCACCGGGCCAGCCAAGGGCGCCATCCACCCGCTACTTCGGATCGGGATCCGAAACGCGCAGCGTGCTGGAGCCCGGGCAGGGCAACGCCGTGAGGCAATTCCCGCTCGGGTGCCTCCTGCGACACATATAGATCGGAAACGACGAGAACGAGGTCGTGCACGAGTCATTATATTTATACTGGCGCCGCTATGAAATTCACCCTTGAAGGCGGCTCGAACGTCAATGTGATCCGCTCGTACTCGGCGGAAGAGGTCCGGATTGGCGAGCACACCATCCGCTCCAGCTGTGTCGTCACGGCTGACGCACTCATCACGAACTTTCCACCCGCGACACTCGACGAGCTCGCGCCGAATCACCTCGAGCCAATCTTTGAGCTGCGTCCGGAGTTGGTGTTGCTCGGCACCGGCGCCCGGCAGCGTTTCGCGCCGCCCGGCATCCGCGCCTCTTTCGCCAGCCACGGCATCGGGATCGAAGCCATGGACCTCGGCGCCGCCTGCCGCACCTTCAATATCCTGGTGCAGGAAGAGCGCCGCGTAGCCGCGGTGTTGTTCTTGAAATAACCGGTTCGCCGAGCCGCGCAAGCGCGAAATCTTAGCTACATGTAGCGGGTCGCTTCGACCCGCTGGGGCGTCGCCCGCCGCCAGGCGGGCTGAAGAAGTAAACACAGGGAGGGGGGTTTCAACCAATCAAACAATCATTCGAAGCTGACAGACTCGAACAATTGTCTATTATTTTTTTCTTCTTGCCGCCTTATTGCTTTTGTCTCGACTCCCCTCCTCCCTGTGTCTTCTTCAGCCCGCCTCTTGAGCTGTCGTCGTTACGCGACACGGCGGATGTTAACTAAGTGATAGATAAATACGCAAGCCCTTTGCGCAACCACAAGATTTCACTCTTCATCCCAACACTCTGGACCCGGTCTCGACCCCGTGCTGAGTAGCGCCAATCCATACCAATGCATATAAAAAGACTGTGACGGGCAAAATATACGCATTTTCAAGCGGTTAAGCGTGATATCTCAGGCGGCCGGCAAGGTGTGCGTCATGCGGTGCCGCCGAGCAGCGGTACGAATGCAACCGGACCCAACGATTCGCGCTCGACGCGCTGCTCCTTGCGCGTGAAGCGGATGAGTTCCTGTTCGCCCTCGGGGCCCACAGGAACCAGCAGCCGCCCACCTACTTTCAACTGCTTGATCAATGCCTCCGGCACCGTCAACGGTGCGGCCGCGACGAGAATTCCATCAAACGGCGAATGCGCCTTCCAACCGGCGATGCCATCGCCATAGCGGAAGCGGACGTTCCGTATTCCTAGTTCCTTGATGCGCTCCTTGGCGCGGACCATGAGCGGCTCGATGCGCTCTATGGTGTACAAGCGGTCAACCAACGGGGCAAGCACGGTGGTCTGATAACCGCAACCGGTTCCGACTTCGAGGACGCTATGCAAAGGCCCACCCTCGAGTAGCGCCTCGGTCATTCGCGCAACTATGTAGGGCTGCGAAATAGTCTGGCCAAATCCTATTGGCAGTGCAGTGTCTTCATACGCACGGCTACCCAGCGCCTCATCGACAAAGATATGCCGCGGCACATTCCGAATACGATCCAGCACGGCAAGGTTCGCGATGCCCTGATCACGAAGCCGCTGCACCAGACGATCGCGCGTGCGCGCGGATGTCATCCCAATACCAGCAAGTCGAACGTCAACCATCAATGCCTTCCAGCCAACTCTGCACCACCGGCAGTGCGGAATGCCGGGTTAGATCTATCTGTAATGGCGTCACCGAGACGTATCCCTCGGAAACAGCGTGAAAGTCAGTACCTGGTCCTGCCTCGTTCTGCGGTCCCGACGGACCTACCCAATAAACCGGACGTCCGTGCGGATCCTTTGCCGGCACGACGGGCTCAGAGGGATGTCGAAACCCCAGTCGCGTAGTACGAAAGCCGCGCATGCGCGCGAGCGGCAGGTCAGGCACGTTGATGTTAAGGATCAGAGGACGCTCGAGCGGCTTGCGCAGTAACTGCGCGACGAGGCGGCGCGCGATCTCCGCCGCGGCGTCGAAGTGCCGTCCGCTACCGGGCTGCGTGTTGAGCGACACCGCGATGGTCGACAGGCCTAGAAAGCGACCTTCAATCGCCGCTGCGACTGTACCGGAGTACAGCACGTCATCACCGAGATTCGGGCCATCGTTCACCCCGGAAACCACCATGTCATGCCGGTAGTCAAACAACCCCGAGATGGCCAGATGCACGCAATCGGTGGGGGTACCGGGGACGAAATAGATACCGGGCTCAGCCTCGAATACGCGAAGTGGCACGTCCAGGGTCAAAGAATTGCTCGCGCCGCTGCGGTTGCGATCCGGGGCCACCACGGTGACTTCGGCAAGCGTAAGAAGGGCCTCCCGGAGGCGCCGGATGCCCTCGGAACGGAAGCCGTCGTCGTTGCTGACCAGGATTTTCAAGCAGTCAATATCTTCAAATGCGTAGAGGCGAACATTGCCCGGGGACTGGAGCCAATAAAAGGCGCGTCACTATACTGTTTTGTCTCCTTTCAGCGGAGGTTGCGTGAACCCGAAGGTCAACGAGGACGATGCCCACCTCTTCCGCGAAGCCGTGCGAGACGTCAAGCCACTGAGGCCGGACGCCCCGCCCCCGGAAACCCCGCGACCACCTCCGCGTGCGCGCTTTACGCGAGCCGACCGACGGGCGGTGCTGCAGGAAAGCCTTGAGATCGACGCAAACGACCCTGAGCTTGCCAGCGGCGAGGAACTGGTCTTCGCCCGGGACGGTGTGCAGAGCGGCGTCCTGCGCAAGCTGCGACGTGGACAATACCGTGTCCAGGCAGAAATTGACCTGCACGGCCTCACCGTGCCCGAGGCAAAGGAAGAGCTGCGGTCATTCCTGGCACACGCCCTGGAACACCATTTTCGATGCGTAAGAGTTGTACACGGAAAGGGCCTACGCTCCGGCCACCGAGGCCCGGTATTGAAGGGAGCAGTAAGCAGCGTCCTTCGGCGGGTGGGACCGGTGCTGGCGTATGTCTCCGCTCGCCAAGTGGACGGCGGCACCGGTGCGGTGTACGTGTTGCTTGCAACGTGGCCGGTGAGCCCCAGGCAACGTTACCGCCAGCGCTAGGCATCTCCTTCCGCCTCGCTCTCCGACGCCCCGACGTCAAAGATCTCGCGAAGCACGGTCGTCGCGAAGCTGCCGCGCATGAGCCGAAAGCGCAGGACGACCGCATTCGGCTCCCGGCTCCAGTGCAGATCGCGTACGGCGAGCCGAAGACTGCGCCGCTCCTGCTCCATGCCCGCCTCTGCCACCAGTTCAGATGCCGGCGACAGTTGCGCGGCAACCCGGGTCTCCAGCTCCAAGACCCGTCCCCGCGAGGTGGGTTGTCCACGACCCCACATCGGTCCCGTCGGGTGAATATCCAGCCGCTGACAGCGTTCCAGTAGAGTGGCATCAGTCTGATCAACGGCGAAGACGCTCCCGCGCGCATCGAGGTTGGCGATGTCCCCCGCCTCTAGGCGCTCCCAGCTACCGTCTTGCACCCGCTCAGCGAGCAGTGAATTGAAGATCAGACTGCGCGCCGCCGACAGCACGAATCCCCGCTCTGGTGCTCGAAGTGATCGCAGACCGGCAGCGATTCGCAGCAGGTTCGAGCCTTCTCGCCCGAACCGCTGTCGGCCGAAGTAGTTCGGCACACCCCGTTCGCCGATCAGCCCGAGACGCTGAGTGAGTTGATCGTCGCCGACGGTCACGTCACGAACGCGAATGACGAAGCTATTGCCTGCCAACGCGCCGCGGGGGAGCTTGCGAGTGTGGGCGTGAGCCTCCAGGACCTCGAACTCAGCGGTCCGCACGGCCGTCCACCCGTCCAGAGACTGAGCGGATTTCGGCACTGTAAACCACTGGACCGCGACCGCACGCCGATCCTTCAGGCCGGCGTATCCGACATCCATCGGACGACATCCGCAAACCGTTGCCAGCTCACGAGCCACCCACTGGGTGTTCGCATCGCGCTTGCGTACCTTCAACAGGACGTGTTGCCCTGTCCCCGCGGGCGCAAATCCCAGGTCTTCCTCCACGATGAAGTCTTCGGATTGGGCGCGCAGCAAACCTGGACCGAGAGGGGGTTCGAATGCCCGCGGAGGCTCAAGGGCCGCGATGGTCCAGGGCCTCGGGTCAATTGTTGTCACGCAGCAATCAACAGCACGACAGCCTGAGCCGCAATGCCTTCGGCCCGGCCCAGAAACCCGAGCCGCTCCGTCGTCGTGGCCTTCACATTGACCTGGTCCTCCGAAACCTCGAGGAGCTCGGCGACCTGGCGGCGGATCTGGTCGCGTACTGGCCCAACCTTGGGCGCTTCTGCCAGTACCGTGATATCGGCGTTGCTGACACGTAGTTTGCGGATCAATAGCATGTTCATGACCGATCTCACGAAGCTCCTGCTGTCCGCACCCTTCCATTGAGGGTCCGTGTCCCGGAAGTGCTGCCCGATATCCCCCAGGCCTGCTGCGCCCAGCAGCGCGTCGCAGAGAGCGTGCAACACAACATCGCCGTCCGAATGAGCGAGTACACCCTGAGAATGCGGCACTCGGACTCCGCCAAGCATCACAAAGTCGCCGGGTCCGAAGGCGTGAATATCAATTCCTGATCCGATTCTCACTGTCTTCCCCTGTTTGGCCGACACCGCTACGCGCGGCCATGAGGGCCCGTGCAATCACCAGATCGTCGGCGCTGGTGATTTTGATATTGGTCGTCGAGCCTTCGACGACGAGCGGTCGCGCGCCCATCCATTCCAGGGCTTGCGCCTCATCAGTCGGCGACCGTCCCTGCCCCAGCGCATTGTCAAGCGCCTCGCACAGACGTCCATATCGAAACATCTGCGGAGTAAGGGCGCGCCACAGGCTTGCGCGATCGACTGTTTCCAGAACTTCCTTCTCCCCGCTGGCGCGCTTCAGTGTGTCTGCAGCAGGGGCGGCCAGCAGCCCACCGACCGGGTGTGACTGAACGTGATCCAACAGCCTGTCGACATCCTGACGCGACACGCACGGGCGCGCCGCATCGTGCACCAGAACCCAATCATCAACCGCGGCGCGACCGGATAAGGCAGCAAGGCCGTTGCGGACCGAATGGCTGCGCTCGCTGCCACCGTGAGCAGTAATCACCTTTGGTAGCGTCACCGCTGGCGCCGTCGGTAATGACAGACCGGGATCGCTAAATCCCTCCCCCTCAGGTCTGCCACTCTTGGCGGCGGCACGCTCCGCAACCCGTGTGGCATCCGCCAATGCGGCCTGCACACTCGCCTCGCTCGCCCGCGTTGCGCCCGTAACGTCAGGTAGCCTCGATGCCACCGTCGGCCAGAATGAATCATTTCCGCCCAGTACCACGACAACCCCCAGACAGCGCGAGTCGTACAGGAAAGGCGCGAGCGACCACTCCATTACGGTGCGACCGTGCAGGTCAGCGTATTGTTTGGGTATGTGTTCGCCGAATCGGCGACCAACGCCGGCAGCCGGCATGACTAGCCAGTAACGCATGGAGACTTCTCGACGTACGTGCCGCTACCGAGCAGCGGTCCGCGTGTGGTGTTCAGTGCCCTGCGCAACGGGACGTGGCGGAACGACCTGATAAAACGTCTCATTGCTGGCGATCATGCCGAGATCGCTGCGCGCGCGCTCTTCCAGCGCCTGCATACCGTTCTTCAGATCGCGTACTTCAGCTGCGAGCTGCCGATTGCGCTCGCCAAGCTGGTCGTTTTCGGTCCGTTGCGCCGTTACTGCCGTCTCGAGACGACGCAGCTCGCGAACACCGTCTTCGGAAAGCCATATACGGTACTGCAGGAGCACCACGACGACGAGCAATGCTGCGGCAAGCCACTTCATGAACGCGATAGCCTATCAGACGCGGTGCCGCGCGCGAAGCGGGGTGCGACGCATGCGTCGCACGGGTTGACCCGCGAGGGGCAACCCTGGACTGTGAGCAGGCGCAGCCTGCGCAACGGGCTTTGTGCGACCCCACGCGGGAATTATTTGGTCCAGTGCGCCGTCCAAGGTGACAGATGATCCGGTCCGACTCGGTTCTACACAAGCTGCTGGTACGTGCCCTCGCCATAGTTGTCCCACTGGTCGGCGCACTCGTTGTAGGGATAGGCGTTGCCTACGCAGGCGACCCGCCTTCATCGGCGCCAGCCACCAATGAGCCACCTACTGAGGAAGTGGTAGTCGAGGGAAAGCACGAAGGCCCTCGCATGTGGCGCATCGCCAAGGGTGACCACGTCCTTTGGGTACTCGGCACCATCTCGCCACTGCCCAGAAAGATGACTTGGCAGTCCGACTCCGTAGCGGCGGTACTGCAGGAAACACAGGAAGTGCTCCCGGCGTGGCCCTCCATCGGCGTTGGCGCTAATCCCTTTACTGCCCTTCGCCTCTATTTCACCTGGCGAAAAATACAGAAGAGCCCTGACCACATGAAGCTACAGGAGCAACTACCGCCCGAGTTGTACGCTCGATTTTCAGCATTGAAAGCTCGATATGCGCCGCGCGATAGCAGGCTGGAGGAGCTTCGACCGATGCTGGCGGGCGGCAAGCTGCTCGACGACGTTCTCGATGTGTCGGGGCTGACAATGCGGAACGAAGTGCAGCAGGCGGTCCTGAAACTCGCCGGTAAACAAGGCGTCAAGATTCATCAGACCAAGATGAAAGTCGAAGATCCGGTGAACGTGCTGAAGGACCTCGGCGAAACGCCGAAAGAAAGTGAGGTCGCCTGCCTCGCGGCGATCGTCAGCCGTCTGGAAACGGATCTCGGACCGATGCAGGCACGCGCGCGCGCATGGGCGTTGGGTGATGTTGAGACGCTACGCTCGCTGCCCCACTCCGTAGACGACAGGATCGCGTGCCTGGCGGCGGTGTCGAACTCGGCGAGAGTTCGCGATCTCGTGATACGAGCACAGGACGACTGGTTGATTGAGGCCGAAGACGCCCTGACGCGAAACAAGTCGACCCTGGCAGTACAGTCCATGGACCGTCTGCTCGGCGACAACGGCATCCTCGCCGCGCTGCGCGCAAAGGGCTACACAGTCGAGGGCCCCTAAAGCACCTTCACCGGAAACGCTTCCGCCCCCGCATACCGCACCTTCCCCAGCTCGGCCTCGATGCGCAGCAGCTGGTTGTACTTGGCGATGCGGTCCGATCGCGACAACGATCCCGTCTTGATCTGGGTAGCCGCGGTGGCTACGGCGATGTCCGCGATCGTGTTGTCCTCGGTTTCGCCCGAGCGATGCGATACCACGGAGGCGTAGTGCGCCTTGTCGGCCATGTCGATGGCCGCGAGCGTTTCGGTCAGTGTGCCGATCTGGTTGGGCTTGATCAGGATGGCATTGGCAATGTGCTTGTCGATGCCTTCCTGCAGGATCTTCGTGTTGGTCACGAACAGGTCATCGCCCACGAGCTGGATTTTCTCGCCCAGTGCCCGCGTGAGCAGCGCCCATCCTTCCCAGTCCCCCTCGGCCATGCCGTCCTCGATGGTGACGATGGGATACTTGCCGGCCAGATCCGCCAGGTACTTGGAGAACTGGGCGGGGGTGAAGCTGCGCTTCTCCGACTCGAGCTCGTAGCGCCCCTCCTTGAAGAACTCGGAGCTCGCAACATCCAGACCGAGGTAGATATCCTTCCCGATTTTGTACCCGGCCTTCTCGACCGCGCTGATGATGACCTCCAGCGCCTCTTCGTTCGACTCCAGGTCGGGAGCGAAGCCGCCCTCATCGCCCACCGCGGTGGACAGGCCTCGATCGTTCAAGACCTTCTTGAGCGTATGAAACACCTCCGCCCCATAGCGCAACGCTTCACGGAAGCTCGGCGCGCCCACCGGCAGAATCATGAATTCCTGGATATCCAGGCTGTTGTTGGCATGAGCGCCACCGTTGATGATGTTCATCATGGGTACCGGCATGACCGGCTCGCGCCCCTTGCCGAGGTACTTGTACAGCGGCTCACGGACGTCGGTGGCGGATGCGTGCGCATTGGCGAGTGAAATTGCAAGGAGTGCATTCGCGCCCAGCCGGCCCTTGGTGTCGGTGCCATCGAGCTCGATCATGCGGCCGTCAATACCGGCCTGATCACGCGAGTCACGGCCAACGAGCGCCTGCTTCAGCACGGTGTTCACGTGCTCCACGGCTTTCAGCACGCCCTTGCCGCCGTAGCGCTTCTTGTCGCCATCGCGCAGCTCGACGGCCTCGCGGGTACCCGTGGAAGCGCCCGAAGGCACTGCCGCGCGCCCCAGCACGCCGGACTCGAGCACAACATCCGCCTCAACCGTGGGATTGCCGCGGGAATCGATGATTTCGCGGCCGCGGATATCCTTGATTCGGCTCATAACAGACTTTCCTCGAAGGGGTTGGCTTTGACTGCTCGATCGAGCTCTTTGAGCGTCGTCAGCAGAGGTTCCATTCGTCCGAGCGGCCACGCATTCGGGCCATCGGACAGCGCTTTGGAAGGATCCGGATGGGTTTCCATGAAGAGCCCCGCGATGCCGGACGCTACTGCGGCGCGCGCCAGCACGGGAATGAATTCACGCTGGCCACCAGACGCGGAGCCCTGGCCACCGGGCAATTGCACGGAGTGGGTAGCATCGAACACGACCGGACAGCTGGTATCGCGCATGATCGCGAGCGAGCGCATGTCCGAAACGAGATTGTTGTACCCGAACGAGAATCCGCGCTCACACACCATGATGTTCGGATTGCCGGTGGTGCGGGCCTTCTCCACCACGTTCTTCATTTCCCACGGCGACAGGAACTGGCCCTTCTTGATGTTGACGGGCTTGCCCTGCCGGGCCGTATTCAGAATGAAGTTGGTCTGCCGGCAAAGAAATGCGGGTGTCTGCAGGACGTCGACCACGGCGGCAACCTCTGCCATCGGTGTCTCCTCATGTACGTCCGTCAACACCGGCACGCCCACGGCACTGCGCACGTCGGCGAGGATCTTCAGCCCAGCATCGATTCCCGGCCCGCGATAGCTCTTGCTCGACGAGCGGTTGGCCTTGTCATAAGAGGCTTTGAACACGAACGCAATTCCAAGCCGGCTGGTGATCTCCTTCAGCCGGCCGGCAATTTCCTGCGTGAGAGTCGGACCCTCGATCACACAGGGTCCGGCAATCAGGAAGATCGGTTTCTGCAGTCCGACTTCAAACCCGGCGAGTTTCATGCACCGGCCGCTTGTGGGAGCTGAGCTGCCCGGTGCGCGCGTGCCGCGCGGATGAACCCTGTGAACAGCGGATGGCCGTCCCGCGGCGTCGACGTGAACTCGGGGTGAAACTGCGTGGCAACGAACCAGGGATGATTCGCGAGCTCAATCACTTCCACGAGATTGTCCCGTGAGAAGCCCGAGAACCGCAGCCCCGCCTGGCGGAATCGGTCCAGGTAGTTGTTGTTGAACTCGTAGCGGTGCCGATGCCGCTCCATAATGATGTCTTTCGCGAAGATATCCCGCGCGCGCGTCCCCGCACCGAGAACAACTTCCTGAGCACCCAGGCGCATAGTCGCGCCCTTGGCCGACTCTTCGCTGCGCGTCTGCGCGCCGCGCGTCTGATCCTGCCACTCCGAAATCATGGCTATGACCGGATGTGGAGTTGCGCGATTGAACTCCGTGCTGTTCGCGTCCGAGAGTCCCAGTACATGGCGGCCGTACTCGACAATCGCTACCTGCATGCCGAGGCAGATTCCGAGATACGGAACCCCTTGCTCGCGCGCGTAGCGCACAGCCTGAATCTTTCCCTCGATCCCACGTTCACCGAAGCCACCGGGCACCAGAATCGCGTCCATGCCTTCGAGTGCATGGGTGCCATGCTGCTCAATGTCCGTGGACTCGATGTAGTGAATGTTGACGCGCGTCCGGCTCTTCAAACCGCCATGCATCAGGGCTTCGTGCAGTGACAGATACGAGTCACGGATCTGCACGTACTTGCCGACCATCGCGATGTCAACCTGGCCGTCCGGATTTGCTTTGGCGCTCACAACCTGCCGCCACTCCGAGAGATCGGTGGGAGGCACTTCCAAGCGCAGCTTATCGACAATGATGTCGTCCAGCGCCTGTTCGCGGAACAATAGCGGAATCTTGTAGATATCGTCGGCGTCGATCGCGGAGATGACCGCGCGCTCTTCGACGTTGGTAAACAGTGCAATCTTGCGTCGCTGCTCTTCCGGCAGCGGGTGCTTGGCCCTACACAGAAGGATGTCAGGCTGTATGCCGATACCGCGCAGCTCTTTAACCGAATGCTGCGTGGGCTTGGTCTTGATCTCACCGGACCCGCCGACCACAGGCACCAGTGTCAGGTGCATGTAAACGCAGTTGCTTCGGCCGAGCTCCACACCGAGCTGGCGGATGGCTTCGAGGAACGGCAGCGACTCGATGTCACCCACGGTGCCACCGATTTCCACCATGCACACATCCGAGCCGTCCGCGCCCAGCTTTATGCTGCGTTTGATCTCATCGGTGATGTGCGGAATCACCTGCACGGTGGCGCCGAGATAATCGCCGCGCCGCTCTTTCGCGATGACGCGCTCGTAGATGCGCCCGGTGGTGAAGTTACTGTTGCGGCCGGTCGTCGTGCGCACGAAGCGCTCGTAGTGGCCCAGATCCAGATCGGTTTCGGTGCCGTCCTGCGTGACGAACACTTCGCCGTGCTGGAACGGACTCATCGTGCCCGGATCCACGTTGATGTAGGGGTCGAGCTTGACCATGGCGATCTTGAGGCCACGAGCCTCCAGAATCGCACCGAGAGAAGCGGCGGCGATGCCCTTACCCAACGAGGATACAACACCACCGGTGACGAATACGAAGCGCGTCATAAAAATTTTCGAAGGATTTCCGTCGCAAAGGAAAGCCGAGAAAGGCTGATGAACGACGGGCGGACAAGCTACCACAACCGGCGCTTCCGCGCGACTCTTCGCATCACCGCCCGTTCAACTTGGCCCGCTGCGAACGTGGGCACCATGAACCAAACGGCCGCGATGGGCCGTGCCGGGGGTGACCTGGATGGACTCATCGACCCACAGGGCACCCACCGCGAGCAGCGATGTGCCCGAAAAGACGAGCGGAAGGCGCGCACGCTCCCCAATCGGCAGGTGAGATTCCTGAAGTAAGCTCTTGAGCGTGCGACGCGGGCCGCCGCGGCGCGGGCGTAGACGCTCGCCTCCCTGTCGGCGGCGGACGGTCACAGTCGCCGGAATGGTGTCCAGATCGATAGGCCCATGGGGATCGGCCTTCAGCTCGAGCGTGCCTCCCGCTTCGGGGAGCTCGAGGACTGACACACTCCGCCACGGCCAATCAATCACCGGTGGATCGACCGCTCGTTGCGCGTCGTTGCTCCGGCGCGCGTCGTCGCCTCGCTGCGCGCCGCCTCCCCGCTGCGCATCGGGGCCGCGGCCCGCGCCAGCCACCGCGCGCGCACCTCGCCCCCCAGTCGCGTTGATCGACAGCACGTCTGCGTGGCGGCGCACTTCAACATCACCCCACGTAACGCGGGGGCTCGAGTCAGGCCGCGCATCGATCACCGGGCCTGCCAGCTCCTCCAACCGTGAAGTATCCGGCATCCGCGCGCCTGCTCTGGCGATCCAAAATCGCAGTGCATTGCGCCGCCGATCCGGCTGCAGAGCCCGCAGCGCCGGAACAAACAACCCGGCGCCGCTGGCAGCGCGCTCCACATCGCGGCTCGCGATCATGTCAAGGAGCCGCTGCGCTTCGGCCGCATGGCGCGCGCTCCGGGAAACCGCGGAACCAACGCCCTGCCAGCGCTCCCGAAGCAGTGGAACGACACGCCGTCGCAAATAGTTGCGATCCAGCGTCTCATCGGCATTCGTGTCGTCCTCGACCCAGCTCAATCCCGCACTGCGCACCCACTCTTCCAGCTCAGCGCGCGAACGCGGCAAGAGCGGCCGGACCAGCCAGCCTCCGCCGAAGGGAGCAATGTCAGGCATAGCCGCCAGACCCGCCATTCCGGCACCGCGAAACAACTGCAACAGAACGGTCTCCAACTGATCATCTTCGTGATGGGCCGTCAGCAGAAACTCGCCCGTTTCGAGCGCTTGCGCCAACACGGCATAGCGTGCATCGCGCGCCGCGGCCTCCAAAGAAACACCAGCCGGCCGCACAACTTTCGCCGTCAGCACCTCGAGCTGCACCCCGAGCCCATGCGCCACAGCGCGGCAATGCTCACTCCACTTCGCAGCATTGGGATGCAGTCCGTGGTTTACGTGAGCCGCCCGAACCCGCAAGGCCTTCGGCCGCTCAGCAGCCAGCGCCGCAAGGACGGCCGTCGAATCAACTCCGCCGCTGAAAGCGACAACGAGCCGGACAGCGGGGAAGCCGGGCAGCAGCGCAGCCAGGCGGGATGCGAGCCACTGCGAGCCGAACGGTTGCGTGGCCCTCACCCCAAAGAAATCATTCCGGGCTCTCGGAGAACACGCCGAAGGATGCAATGCGGGCCGAGCGGGCCGCACGCAGCTCATCGCGAGGCATGGCCTCGAGCTGATCGAGGTGCCGGATGATGGCCGCCTTGAGGCGTTGCGCGGTCTCGAGCGGATCACGATGCGCGCCGCCCAGGGGCTCCTCGACAACTTCGTCGACCAGCGAGAGCTTGTTGAGTTTCTCGGCCGTGAGATTCAGAGCATCGGCGGCCGCTTCCTTCTTGTCCTGGCTCTTCCAGAGAATGGAAGCGCAGCCTTCCGGCGAGATCACCGAGTACGTACTGTATTGAAGCATCAGCAACCGATCGCACACGCCGATGGCGAGCGCTCCGCCCGAGCCGCCCTCGCCCGTCACGACGGTGATGATCGGCACGCTGAGCACTGACATTTCGAACAAATTACGGGCGATCGCCTCGCTCTGCCCACGCTCTTCGGCGCCGACGCCCGGATAGGCTCCCTGAGTATCGATCAGGGTCACGAGCGGCAGGCCGAATCGCTCGGCGAGGCGCATCAGCCGCAACGCCTTGCGATACCCCTCGGGCTTCGGCATGCCATAGTTCCGGCGGACACGCTCCTTCGTGTCGCGGCCCTTCTGATGACCGATGATCATCACGGCCCGGTCATCCAGCCTGCCCAGGCCGCCCACGATAGCGAGGTCATCGGCATACATCCGATCCCCATGCAACTCGTTGAAGTCGCTGAAGATCGACTGGACATAATCCAACGTGTAGGGACGGTGTGGATGGCGGGCGAGCTGGGTGATCTGCCAGGGCGTGAGACTGGCAAAGATGCTGGTCGTGAGCTGCCGGCTCTTCGCCTGCAGCCGGTTGATCTCATCCTGGATGTTGACCTCGGACTCCGAGGTGACGTGCCTCAGCTCTTCGATTTTGGCTTCGAGCTCGGCGATGGGTTGTTCGAAATCCAGAAAGGCAACGGCCATGTAGTGTTTACCGGGATATCTTCAAGCTGGCGGGAGGTTACGGCCTTCACCGTCCATCCGCAAACGACACGCCGCCACCTCCCGGAGGCGAACCATAAACCACCTGCACCCCGCCGCGTCCCATGAGACTCTCGAGCTTTTCGAGCAACTCGCGGCTGGCGCGCACCGTCCACTCCGGTCCCAGGGTCAAGGCACCACGGGCACCCGAGCCGATGTACTCGACAGTGATAGGGCATGGACCGGGACGAAACGGCGTCAGAATCTCTGCGAGGCGGCCCAGGAGAGCCGCGGAATCGGGCCGCGCCGGCCACTTGAGCACCACGCGCCGCGCCTGCTGTTCGCGCATCTTGTCGAGCTCGGTGATCTTGCGCGCGGACAGGCGCCAGGAGTCCCCGAACTCATCGAAGCGAAGCGACCCCTCCACGAGCACCAGTGCGTCCTTGGAAACCAGATCGCGGTAGCGCTGGAAGACATCCTCGAACAGCGTGACCTCGAGCCGGCCTGTACGGTCATCCAGACTGAGAATGGTCCGCGGGCCGCGCTTTTTGACCTCATCGATCAGACCCGCCACCGTCACCGTCTTGCCGCCACCGAAGCGCACGGTTTCCATCGGCCGATCGCTGATCAGGTCGCCGATCCGATGCGTGACGAACCGGTTGAGCCCCGCTTCGAACTGCGCAATCGGATGCCCGGTGAGATACAACCCGAGCGTCTCGCGCTCGCCCTGCAGCCGGACGGCTTCGCTCCAGTCGGGTGCTTCCGGTGTTCGCAGCGGGACGATAACCGGCGCGCGCTCGTCGGCCGCCAGCCCGAACATGTCGTTCTGACCGGCCTGGGACGCCTTGGAATTCTGATCGCCGAGCTGTATGGCCGTGGGCAGCCGTTGCATGAGCGTAGCGCGATTCGCGCCCAGGCCATCGAGGCTACCCGAGCGGATGAGGGCTTCGAGCACACGCCGGTTGACCTTCTGCAGATCGAGCCGCCGGCACAAGTCTTCGATGCTCTTGAAGGGCCCGTGCTTATCGCGCTGCGCCAGCAGCTCCTCCACCGCTCCCCGGCCTACGCCCCGTACCGCGCCCAGGCCATATCGAATCGTCCGCTCGCTCCCGACGGCGAACTCGTACAGCGAGTGATTGACGTCCGGTGGCTTCACCTGCAACCCGATCTCGGCACACTCCATGATCAGCGTCACCACCTTGTCGGTGTGGTCCATGTCGGCCGACAACACGGCTGCCATGAAGGCCGCCGGGTAGTGTGCTTTGAGATACCCGGTCTGGTAGGAGAGCAGCGCGTAGGCGGCCGAATGTGACTTGTTGAATCCGTAGCCGGCGAACTTCTCCATCAGGTCGAAGATGTGTGCCGCGAGCTTCGGATCGACCCCGCGCGCCACCGAGCCGTCCACGAAAATGGAGCGCTGCTTCGCCATCTCCTCGGGCTTCTTCTTGCCCATCGCGCGGCGCAACAGGTCGGCGCCGCCGAGCGTATAGCCCGCCAGCACCTGCGCGATCTGCATGACCTGCTCCTGATACAGGATCACGCCGTAGGTGGGCTCGAGCACCGGCTTCAGGCTCGGATGCAGATAGTCGATCGGACCATCGATCTTGCCGTGCTTGCGGTCGATGAAGTCATCAACCATGCCCGATTGCAGCGGACCGGGCCGGAACAACGCCACGAGCGCCACGATGTCGCCGAATCTGTCCGGCTGCAGGCGGCGCACGAGATCCTTCATGCCGCGGGACTCGAGTTGGAAGACCGCGGTCGTGCTGCAGGCCTTGAGCAGCGCGAAGGTTCGCGGGTCATCCATCGGCACGGTGTTGACATCGAGCGGGGGCTCGCCACGCTGCGCCCGGATGCCATTGATGATCTTGAGCGCCCAATCGATGATGGTGAGCGTGCGCAGACCCAGGAAGTCGAACTTCACCAGTCCCGCCGCTTCGACGTCGTCCTTGTCGAACTGCGTGACCACGTTGCTGCCGGATTCATCGCAGTACAGTGGCGCGAAGTCCGTGAGCACAGAGGGCGCAATGACCACACCACCGGCGTGCATGCCGGCGTTACGAGTGATGCCCTCGAGGGAGCGTGCGAGATCAATCAGGTTCTTGATCTCCTCCTCCGTGTCATACAGGCGCTTGAGCTCGGGCTCCTTGGTCAGAGCATCATCCAGCGTGATACCGAGCTCGAACGGAATGAGTTTGGCAATCTTGTCAACGTAGCCATAGCTCATGCCCAGGACGCGGCCGACGTCGCGCACGACTGCCTTCGCCGCCATCGTGCCATACGTGATGATCTGCGAGACACGCTCGCGGCCGTACTTCACGGCTACGTAATCGATGACCCGGTCGCGGCCGTCCATGCAGAAGTCGACGTCGAAGTCGGGCATGGAGACGCGTTCCGGATTCAGGAAGCGCTCGAACAGCAAGTCGTGCGCGATCGGATCCAGATCGGTGATGCCAAGACTGTACGCGACCAGCGAGCCGGCGCCCGAGCCGCGGCCAGGGCCAACGGGTACGCCATTCTCGCGGGCCCAGCGGATGAAGTCCGCCACGATGAGGAAGTACCCCTCGAAACCCATCTGGCAGATGACGTCCAGCTCCAGACGCAAGCGCTCGTTGTATTGGGCGCGATCGGCAGCCGCACCCTCCCCGCCTCGCTCCGCCATCACCGCCAGGCGCTGCTGCAACCCGCGATCACTCTCCTCGCGGAGGAACTGCGCCGTCGTGAGCCCTTCGGGAACCGGGTATTGCGGCAGACGCACCTCACCCAGCTTGAGCACCAGGCTGCAGCGTTGCGCAATGCCCACCGAGTTGGCCAGCGCTTCGGGCACATCCGCAAACAGCGCCGCCATTTCCTGCGGCGTCCGCAGGTACTGCTGTTGTGTATAACGCCGCTGCCTGCCCGAATCAGCCAGCAGCGCACCGTCATGAATACAAACCCGCGCCTCGTGCGATTCGAAATCGTCGCCCTTGAGAAAGCGCACGTCGTTGGTTGCCACGACCGGCACACCGCGGCGGCTCGCCAGCGAAACCGATGCCGCGATGTACGCCTCTTCCTGCGGACGCCCGACACGCTGCAGTTCGATATAGAAGCGATTGTCGAACACTTCGAGCCATTGATCGAGAGCTCTCTCCGCCTCGCGCTCACGCGCATTGACGAGCGCGCGCCCTATGTCACCTTCCGTTGCGCACGACAATGCGATGAGACCATCGACACTCTCGCGCGACAACCAACTGCGATCGACTGTTGCGCTACCTCGCTGTTGGCCTTCGAGATACGCACGGCTGACGAGGCGTGTGATGTTTCGATAACCGGATTGCGACTGACATAGCAGCGTCAGCCGCGATGGTTGCTGCCGCTCACCCGTTTCGCGAACGAGGAGATCGACACCAATGATGGGTTTCACACCGCGCGCCAGCGCTGCGCGGTAGAACTTCACCATCGAGAACAAGTTGTTCTGGTCGGTGACCGCGACCGCACGCATGCCCGCCGAGGCCGTGGCGTCGACGAGTTCCTGCACGCGCACCACACTGTCGATGAGCGAATACTCAGTGTGCAGCCGCAGATGAACGAACTCAGCCATCAATCCCACCTGGCTCGGCGAAGGCGAGTCTGACGGGGCTGAACGATTTGCGGTGCAGGGGCGACGGCTCCTTGCGCCTGAGCGCTCGTAGGTGCGCGGGTGTGCTATAGCCTTTGTGGGCTGCCAGATCGAAGCCCGGATAACACAAGTCGAGCTTCGTCATCATCGCATCCCGGTAGGTCTTTGCGAGGATCGAAGCGGCACTGATGGCGGAAACGCACGCGTCGCCATCGATGATGGCCTCGACGGTGCAGCCCAGCCGCAGATCATCGAGGCGGGGCAACTGATTGCCATCGACCTGCACATGCGTGGGGCAAACCGGCAGCCGCATCAGTGCACGGCGCATCGCCAGAAAGGTGGCACCCAGAATGTTGAGGCTATCGATCTCATCGCGATCAGACCACGCCACTGACCACGCGAGCGCGCGCTCGCGGATGATCCGCGCGAGGCGCTCACGCTCCTCGGCCGGCAAGACCTTAGAGTCCGCCAGGCCGTGGATGCGGCGGCGTGAATTGAGAATCACGGCAGCCGCGACGACCGGTCCGGCAAGGGGCCCCCTGCCTGCCTCATCGACTCCAGCACAGCGCACCCCCTCGCCGCGCCTTCGAATGCCGAACAGCTTCACGGAGCACCCACGAGCTCGAGGATCGCAGTGGCCGCGCGCTCAGCGCCGCCGCGACGCAACAGCTCATGCACTTTGCGAAACTCACGGCTCAGCTCGCTTACATGCCGAGCATCTTCGATCTCATGCAGCAACGCCGCGCCGAGCGCGGCACCGCTCACTGCTTCCTGGAAGAATTCAGGCACCAGCCGCCGCCCCACGAGAAGGTTGGGTTGCGAGAAGTATGGCACCTTGACCAGTCCGAGTGTACGCAGCAGGAACGCCGTAGCGGCACTGACCCGATACGCAACCACCATCGGCCGGCCGGTGAGTAGTGTTTCGAGTGTCGCCGTCCCCGAGGCGACGATGACGGCATCAGCCGCAGCGAGGGCGCGCTGCGCCTGCCCGTCCAGCAAAGTGATGGCCAAAGCGAAAGCGCTTGGCAGCGCGGCGACCTGGCGCTCGAATGCGGCGCGCACGCGCGCAGATGCCATGGGCGCCACGAACCGGATGTCCGGTCTGCGGCTCGCAATCCAGGCGGCCGCTGCGGCGAAGTCAGCTCCGAGCCGCTCGACTTCGCCCATCCGGCTGCCGGGCAGCAGCGCGACGACGGTCCGCGCGGAGTCGATTCCCAATTCGCCGCGAGCCGCTGCGCGATCTACTTCGAGTGGAATCTGATCCGCCAGCGGATGACCCACGAACACCGCCGGCACGCCGTGCTGCGAATAGAAGTCGGTTTCGAACGGGAGCAGGCACAACACCAGGTCGCAGGCCTTGCTCATGGTGCGCACCCGGCCCTGGCGCCAGGCCCAGACCTGCGGGCTGACGTATTGAACCGTCTTGAGGCCACGAGCCTTGAGCCGCTTCTCCAGGCCCAGGTTGAATGCTGGCGCGTCGATTCCGACGAAGACGTCAGGACGCAGCGTCCCGAGACGCGATGTCAACATGGAGCGCAGCTTCAGGAGCCGCGGCAGGTGAAGCAGCGGTTCCGTGAAGCCCATCATGGCGAGCTCTTCCGAGGAAGCCCACGCCTCGCATCCCGCGGCGATCATCTTTGGACCCGCCACGCCGAAGCACTTCAGCTGAGGAACACGAGCGCGCAAGGCAGTGATCAGAGCTGCCCCGAGCGTGTCGCCGGAGGCTTCCCCAGCGACTATGCCGATGCGAAGAGCCTTCGCGGTGGTCTCGCCGCCGCCCTCGGCCTGCTCGCGCGACGCAGGGGTCGCGCCACTGCTCATCGCACTATGCTACGGGTCGAGCTGTCGATGAAGTCGACGAACGCCCTGATCTCGACACGGGTTTCGGACAGCGGCCTCAACTTCTCGAGAGCCTCCGCAAGTTTGAGGTCCGAGCGATATAGAACCCGATACGCGTTGCGGATGTTCTTGACCTGCTCGTCGTCGAAGCCGCGTCGCTTCAGGCCTGCCGCGTTGACCATGTGGGGCTCAGCGGGATTGCCCGCGACCATCACGTAAGGAGGTACATCGCGTTGGACGATGGCGCCGCCGGCCAGGAAGGCGTGCGCGCCGATCTTGACGTGTTGATGCACCGCGGTGAGGCCGCCGAGGATCACCCAATCACCAATCTCAACGTGTCCAGCCAGCGCAGCACAGTTGGCGAATACAACATTGTCACCGACGACACAGTCGTGCGCGACATGCGAATACGCCATGAACAAGTTGTCATTCCCGACGCGCGTGACGCCCGCGTCCTGAATCGTGCCGCGGTTAACCGTGCAACTCTCCCGGAACACGTTGCGGTCGCCAATTTCGAGTCGTGTCGGCTCGCCGTTGTATTTCTTGTCCTGGGGCGCATCCCCAATGGAGGCGAACTGAAAGAACCGATTGTCGGCACCAATGCGCGTTGGACCGTTGATGACGACGTGAGGGCCGACGACCGTGCGCGGACCGATTTCCACATCCGGGCCGATGATGCTGAAGGGTCCCACGGTGACATCCGCCGCAAGCTGTGCCTGCGGCGACACAAGGGCATGTGGATGGATCACTTCCCAGTCTCCGGCGCCACCATCATCTCTGCATGCGCTACTTCGGTCTCACCCACGAGCGCGGTGGTGGAAAAACGCCAGATGCCCTTCAGTGCGCGTTCGAGGCTCGCGGTCAGCACGAGCTGATCGCCTGGCTCCACCGGCTTGCGGAAGCGGGCCTTGTCGATTCCGACGAAGTAAAACTTGGTGTCGTGATTGGGCACGACGCCCGCGGTCACGAAGGCCAGTATGCCTGCCGACTGGGCCAGCGCCTCGATGATCATCACGCCGGGCATCAACGGACGCCCGGGGAAATGCCCAGGAAAAAACGGCTCGTTGTACGTCACGTTCTTGAGCGCGCGGATGCTCTTTCCGGGGATGCACTCGAGCACCCGGTCCACCAGCAGAAAGGGATAGCGGTGCGGCAGCAGCCGCACAATCTCGTTGATATCAAGTCGTATCGGGTCGGTCATCGTCCTCGTCCTGTTCTTGGCCTGCAACGCCTTCGAGTTTCTTGACTCGCTGCACCAGTGACTCGAGATTGCGAACGCGAGCGACCTGCCGGCGCCAAACCTTGGATTCTGTTATGGGAAGGCCACTGGAGTAAACGCCAGGACCTGCGAGGGAGCGGCTGACCATGCCGAAGCCGGTGATGATCACCTGGTCGCCGATCGTGAGGTGACCGGCGATCCCACAGGCCCCACCGATGATGCAGTGCTTACCGATCACTGTGCTGCCGGAGATCCCGGTGCAGCCTGCAATCACCGTGTGAGCACCTACCCGGACATTGTGACCCAGCTGGATCTGGTTATCGAGCTTGACGCCCTCCTCGACCACCGTGTCCTCGATTGCGCCCCGGTCGATGGTGGTGTTGGCGCCGATCTCCACATCGGGGCCGATCAGCACCGAGCCGACCTGCGGTACCTTGACCCACCTGCCCTGCTCCGGCGCGAATCCAAACCCATCGCCCCCAATGACGGCACCGGGTTGGATCACGGTGCGGGCACCTATGCTCACGCCGTAGCACAACGTCACGCTCGCCACGAGACGCACGTCCTCGGCCACCGAGACATCCTCCTCGATAACGCACCTCGGCCCGACATACGCGCGCGCCCCAACAACTGCACGATCACCAACAATCGCAAGCGCACCAATGTGAGCCGTTGAATCGATGCGCGCCGTGGGAGACACGATTGCGGAAGCGTGTACGCCCGGCGGATGCGCGGGTCCCGGATGTAACAGCGTCGTAATTCGCGCAAAGGTCGCGCGCGGGTTGTCACAGATCAACGCGGCTGTCGGGCAACTGTCGGCAGCTGCGCGTTCGAGCACGACCACAGCTGCGTTCGTCACGGACAACTCGCGCCGATTGCGCGACTCCGACAAAAACGCCACAGATAGATTGTCAGCGTTCGCAAGCGTCCCGACACGCTCGACGAGCGTGTCGGGATTGCCGCGAAGCTCACAGCCAAATCGAAGAGCGAGTTCCCCGAGCGAAACGGACATATTGCCGCGCCAGGAGCCTGTCAAGACAGGCTCCTAAGCTCGCCCTTACTTACCGGGAGGCTTCGCCGGCGGGGAAGCCGGAGCCGGTGCCGCCGCCTTCGGACGCGCGGCCGCGCCGGGGTTAGCCTGAAGCTGCGCCAGAATGGCCGGCGTTATGTCGATCGTCGGGGTCGTATAAATCACCCCGTCCGCAATGACCAGGTCGAAATTCTGCGCTTTGGCGTAGATGCGTACCTGCTCGATGAGCGTCTTCTGCAAACGCGACATCTCTTCGTTGCGGCGCGCATTAAAATCGTCTTGCACTTCGCTCTGCTTGCGTTGCAGCTCGCGGACGCCATCGCGAAGATCCTTTTCCGCATTGGCGCGCTGATCCGGCGCCATGGTTGCGCCGTCCTTCTGCAGCCTGTCTTCCTTGGCCTTCAAAGAAGCCTGCTGGTTCTGCAGATCCCGCTGCCGGGGTGTGAACTCCGTCCGGATGGAGTCCAGCGCAGACTTGGCCTGCGGCGATTCCTCAACCAGGCGTCCGTAATCCACCACGCCGATTTTCAGCTCCGCCCATGCAGGGGTTGCACCCAGCGCCCCAAGCGCCGCCACACACCCGATTGTCCACCGACCAAGCCGACTGAGGCGTCCACCTCGATTGGCCCACTGACTGACCCATTTGAAACTCATCGCAACCCACCCCACCTCGAAAGATCCGCCTATTGTGGCCTAAAACGCCTGTCCAATGGAGAATTGGAAGACTTCTGTTTCGTCGCCAAAGCGCGAGTTGTCCGCTGGGGCGTGTTTCGCATTGAGCGGCACGCCCAGGCTGAATCGGAACAGCCCCAGCGGGGCCAGCCACTGCACGGAAAGGCCCGCGGAGCGCTTCAGCTCACTGAAGCTGAAATTGTAATTCTGCAGCGTGCCCCCGTCCGGGCCGTAGAATTTCAGGTCGTTGCTGGTGGAAAACACGTTACCCATGTCGAAGAACAGGCTCACCCGTGCCGTGCTGCGCCACTTGGCGGGCATCGGCAGGATGATCTCGTTCCGGTTGACCACCTTCATGTTGCCGCCGTACGGGTTGCCGAACTGGTCCTTGGGGCCCAGGCGGCTTTCGCGGAAGCCACGGATGTCGTCCGGGCCGCCGGCAAAGTAATTGCGGTACGGAGGCAGGGCCGTGGTGCGGCCCAGCGGGGCACCATAATCCAGCGCAAAGCTGAACGAGTAGACCACGGGCCCGTAGATCGGTACGTATTTCAGGAAGTTGTAGTTGCCGACCCAGTACTGCACCTGGCTGCCGGGGACCGTGGTCGAGAGGGATACGGTCTGCCGCATGCCTCGGTCCGCAAACAGCGTCCGGTTGCGGGTGTCCCAGCCCCAACCCACGAGCGCCTCGGCCGCCTTGAAGTTGGTTCCGTAGAACACGTACTCGTTGTTCGTCTCGTCCTGGTGCGCGACGCGCTGGTACGGACGGCCGTTCTGCTGCACCCACTGCTGAGCCTGCAAGGCGCTGCCCAGCGAATTGGTCAGCAGCTGTGAGCTGTCCACCGTACCACCAACCCGCAGGTACTGGTACTCGGTCAGCGGGTAGTCGAAGGTCATTCCGGCGCTGACGGTCTTCGACGAGAAGTTGGACGATGATGACACGAACTGCGTGACATCCCGATACGTCAGGGACTCGGTGCGCGACACACCGTCGATGCTCGTATACGGATTCGTGTGCGACAGGCTGTAGACCTTGCTGAAGGCGCCGCCGTTCAGCTCGACGGAAATACGCTGTCCCGTGCCGAGGAAGTTCGCATCGGTATAGCTGCCGTTGAGCTGGAACTTGTAGGTCTCGGAATAGCCGATACCACCGCCCAACTGCGCGCTCGGGCCCTCCTCCACCTTGAAATCAACATCCACCAGGTCGGGCGCGCCCGGCACCGGAGTCGTTTCGAACTTGACGTCCTTGACGTATGGCAGGCGCTGCACGCGCTGCTTGGAGCGCTCCAGCGAGGTGTTGGAAAGCCAGCCGCCTTCGAGCTGCCGCATCTCGCGGCGTAGAACCTCATCGTTGATGCGGTTCGAGCCGGAGAAGGTGATGTTGCGGACGTACACGCGATTGCCCGGATCCACGAAGAACGTCAGGGACACTTCGTGCGTGGCATTGTTGGGGGTTGGAACGGGATCGACCTTCGCGAACGCATAACCATCCTGGCCCAGGCGATTCTGGATGAGCTCCTGGGTGGAGGTGATCAGCTTGTGGTTGAAGGTCTGCCCCGGCTGTACCAGCAGAAGTTTTTCCAGTTCCGCCTTCGGCACGACAAAGGTGCCGGCCAGCTTCACCTCGGAGACCTTGAACACCTCGCCTTCGGTGAGGTTCACGGTGATGAAGATGTCGTCCTTCTCCGGAGCGATGGCCACCTGCGTGGAATCGATCTGGAAGTTGGCGTAGCCGCGGTCCATGTAGTAGTTGCGCAGCTTCTCGAGGTCACCCTGCAATGACTCGCGCGAGTAACGGTCGTCCTGTTTGTACCAGGACTTCCAGTTCGGCGTCTTCAGCTCGAACGAGTCCAGCACCTCCTTCTGCTTGAAGGTGTGGTTACCAACGAGATTGATCTGGCGGATCTTGGCGCGCTTGCCTTCCTTGATCTCGATCTTGATCTTCACCCGGTTGCCGGTTTCTTCCTCGACCTTCGTATCCACGCGCACCGCGTATTTGCCGCGGCTGTAATACTGGTCGGTCAGGTATTGCGTAACATCCTCGAGCACCGAGCGGTCGAACGTCTTACCCGTGGCGAGCCCGACGTTGCGCAGCGATTTCTGCAGATCCTCGGTCTTGATGTCCTTGTTGCCCGTGATCTCGAAGCTCTCGATGGAGGGCCGCTCGAGAACGACGACCACCAGCGTGTTGCCTTCGCGGCGCAGCTGCACATCGCGAAAGAACCCGGTCGCATACAGCGCACGAATGGCTTCGCGGACCCGCGTATTGCTCAGGTGATCGCCGATGTTGACCGGCAGATAGTTGTAAACGGTACCCTCGGATACGCGCTGCAGCCCCTCGACGCGGATATCGCCGACGGTGAAATCGGCATCATTCGCTGCCTGTGCAAGTGCCAGTGCGCACTGCGTAAACAGGGCAACGGAGGCCAGGACGGCGCGAGCCTTCATGCTTCACTCACAGATAACTTTCTTTCGCGCGCGGTGCGCGCCGTTGGTTTTTGGAGCCGGAAGGGCTCCCCCGGCCTGTTCAACTTACCTTATTCAACTTAGTTGGCGTGCGATGTCGTTGAACAAAGCGACGCCCATCAGCAGGATGAGCAGCGCAATACCAACTTGCTGTCCGAACGCCTGGGCCCGCTCCGAGAGCGGACTGCCTTTCAGCCATTCCACCAGCTGAAAGACGATCTGCCCACCATCGAGGATCGGGATGGGCAGCAGGTTGAGGAATCCGAGGGACAGCGATATCAGCACCAGGAAACTCAGGAACGAGGCGACCCCCGCCTCGGCCGAATCGCCCGCGTACTCAGCGATCGACAATGGGCCGTTGAGATTCTTCATCGAGAATTGTCCCAACACCATGCGCCAGAACAATCGGCCCTGCAGCGCGGTCATGCTCCACGCTTCGCCGGCGGCGCGGCTCAATGCCGTGGCCGGTGACAGCTGGATCTGCAGAATCATGCTATCCGGATAGCGGATGCCGCTGGGCTGCGCGACGCGGATCCGCCCCAACACCTTGTCGCCGACCTTGTCGCTCGCGACGGGGATGCGGATCGTGCGCTCGGCACCGCCGCGGCGATATGTAAACGACAGCGTCTCGCCGGGGCGGGCACTGACGCGCGTGACGATCTCCCGGAAATCGGACACCGGCTCGCCATTGATGGCGGTGATCTGGTCCCCGGTCTTGAGGCCCGCGCGGGCCGCGGGCCCGTCGGCGCTCACATCGCCCAGTACCGCGGGCAGCGGTGGCTGCCAGAATTCGAATCCCAGGCCGCGCAACAAGGCGGCAGGCTCGGTCAGACGCACCCGCTCATCGCGGTCCGGGACGTTCAGGTTGGCCGAGCGGGCCGCGCCGTCCTTGCCGCGCACGAGGAGGCTCGCCTCGCCGCGCGAGCTCACCGCATCCAGCAGATCAAACATTACGTCGCGCTGGCCCATGACGGGGGCGCCGTTGATGGAGAGGATCTCGTCGCCGGAGCGCAGGCCGCCGTGCGCGGCCACCGAGTTCTGCAGCACATCCCCGACGACCGGCTTCAGCTCGGTGATGCCCTTGGCCCAGAACATGCCCCACAGAACGAGGATCGCGAAGATGATGTTGAATCCGGGTCCCGCCAGCAACACGACGATGCGCTGCCAGGGTGGTTTGCGGGTGAAGGAGCGTGCCAGCTCGGCAGGCGCGACGGGCCCTTCGCGCTCATCGAGCATCTTCACGTACCCGCCCAGCGGAATGGCCGCGATCACGTATTCCGTGCGGTCGGCACCGGCTACGCGGCTGATGAGGGGCCGGCCGAATCCCACCGAGAAGCGCAGCACTTTGAAACCGAGCCGGCGCGCCACCCAGTAGTGCCCGAACTCGTGCACCGTGACCAGCAGGCTCACGGCGATGACGAACCACAGCGCCTGCCAGATTAAATTCATGCGTGAGCGTCCCTCACTACCCCACTGTGCCCCATTCGTGTGCCGCCCTGCGACGCGCTCAGCTGTTCACGCGCCAGCTGGCGCGCTTCGGTGTCCGCGGCCAGCACGTCATCGAGACCCCCGATCCTGCCGCTGGTGCTCTTCGTTACAACAGCTTCAATGACCGCTGCGATGCCGATAAAGTTCAATTGGCGGTCCAGGAAGGCCTGCACTGCAACCTCGTTGGCGGCATTGAGCGTGGCCGGCTGCAACCCGCCGGCCTGTGCTGCAGCCTGCGCCAGGACCAGGCAGCGGAACTTGTCGTAGTCCGGGGCACGGAAGTCCAACCGCCCGGCCCGGACCAAATCGAGGAAGTTTACACCGGAGGAGATTCGCTCGGGCCACGCAAGTGCATGCGCGATGGGCGTGCGCATATCGGGCGAGCCGAGCTGCGCAAGCACGGAGCCATCGAGGTACTCGACCAGCGAGTGCACGATGCTCTGCGGATGCACGACGATCTCGACCTGGGCAGGCGGCAGTCCAAACAGGAAACAGGCCTCGATGAGCTCCAGGCCTTTGTTCATCAGCGTGGCCGAATCAACCGAGATCTTGCGGCCCATGACCCAGTTCGGGTGAGCGCATGCGGCCTCGGGGGTGACCGCCGCGAGTGCCTCGCTCGGCGTATCTCGAAACGGACCGCCGGATGCGGTGAGCAGGATCTTGCGTACGCCCGGGGGCGGCTCCCCTGTGCGCGCCTGCGCCGGCATGCACTGGAAAATTGCATTGTGCTCGCTGTCGATGGGCAGAAGCGTTGCGCCGGAAGAGCGCACCGCTGACATCAACAACGGGCCGGCCATGACGAGTGATTCCTTGTTCGCGAGCAGCAGCCTCTTGCCGGCCCGCGCCGCCGCAAGCGTGGAACGCAGCCCAGCCGCCCCGACGATCGCCGCCATCACGCAATCTGTTTCGCGCAACGTCGCGATTTCAACCAGGCCATCGGCGCCCGCCAGTACGCGCGTCTCCGGTACCTGCCCACCCAACGCCTGCACGAGCTCACGAGCCGCATTCTCGTCAGCGAGCACCGCGTACGCGGGCCGCCAACGCAACACCTGGGCGGCCAGCTTGGCAACATTGCGGTTGGCACCGAGGCCCACCAGTTTGAACCGGTCCGGATGGCGCGCGAGCACATCGAGAGTGCTTTCGCCAATCGAGCCGGTAGAACCCAGAACGGCGACGCCGATCATGCCGCTACTCCCAGTACGGTTAAACCAAACAGCAGGACAGGCGCAGCGCCGGTCACGCTGTCGATGCGGTCCATGACACCACCGTGTCCAGGAAACAGCGTACCGCTGTCCTTGACGCCGGCAAACCTCTTCAAGAGGCTTTCGGTCAAATCGCCCACGACGGAGAACGCCACCGCCGCCAGGCATAGCGGCAGAAACGTGTACAGCGGCACGCCGAACCATCCGCTACCGGCAATGCCGACCAGCGCACTCGCCGCGGCACCTCCCAACACACCCTCCCAGGTCTTTCCAGGTGAGACCGCCGGGGCCAGGCGTAAGCGGCCAAACCGGCGGCCCGCGAAGAAGGCGCCAATGTCGGCGGCAAACACCAGCAGCAGCGCGAAGATCATCCACTCGGCGCCGCGCGGCAGATCGAAGCGCAGCCGCACGAGCGCGAGCCAGGCGGGCACCAGCGCGAGCAGCCCCGCGAGAGCGGCCGACCAGGGCGAGACGCGTCGGGGAGCGAAGGCTACCCATGCAAGCGCCACCAGCCACCACAGGACTGCGACGGCCAGCACGATTTCCCGGCCCTCCGGCGTCTCAGTCACATGCCAGACGATGGGCATCATCGTTGCCAGAAACGCGACATACAGCGACCGGGTCATGAACCCGGGCGCACGCAGGAATGCCGACCACTCCCAGGCGCCCGCAAGCACCAACACCGTCAGCAGGACCAGTGTCGCGATCGGGGGCAGGAATAACACGATGGCCACCAGAATCGCGGCGAGCACGATTGCGGTGACAATGCGCTTGCGCAGGCCTTCGTTCACGGCTCGCGGACTTTCATCGCTTCCCCGGCTGCCAGCTGCGCCTGCGTGAGGCCGAAGCGCCGTTCGCGGCCGCCGAAGAAGGCGAAGGCCGCTTCGAGCTCGGCCACATCGAACTCGGGCCACAACACGGGGCTGAAATAGAGCTCCGCGTAGGCGCCGTGCCACAGCAGAAAATTGCTGATGCGCTGCTCGCCGCCGGTGCGGATCATGAGATCGGCATCCGGCACGTCCGCCAGCTGCAGCTGCTGTGCGAAGCGGGTTTCATCGATGTCTGCGGCGCGTATGGATCCACTTGAGCATTGCCGTGCAAGTTCTTGAGCAGCCTGCACTATATCCCAGCGACCACCATAACTCATGGCGATCTGCAATTTCAGGCCGTCATTGGCCGCGGTGCGCTGCTCGGCCGCGGCAATACGTGCCTGCAGACGGACCGACAACAGCTTGCGGTCGCCGATGAAACGCACCCGCACGCGATTGGCGTGCAGCTCGTCGATCTCGCGGTCGAGGGAGTCGACGAACAGGGTCATGAGGCTCGACACTTCGTCCGCGGGCCGATTCCAGTTCTCGCTCGAGAACGCAAACAGCGTCAGCGCCTCGATCCCGCGGCGGGCGCACTCCTGGATGGCCATGCGCGTGGGCTTGAGCCCTGCCCTATGTCCGGCAACGCGCGGCACTCCGTTGGCCGTGGCCCAGCGCCCATTGCCATCCATGGTGATCGCCACATGCCGCGGAAGCTTCGTCAAACCTGCATCACCTCTTTTTCCTTGGCGGTGAGCAGCTGCTCGATGTCGGCGATGTGCTTGTCGGTCAGCTTCTGAATGTCAGTTTCAGCCTTGCGCTCCTCGTCCTGGGAGACGAGCTTCTCTTTCAACAGTTCCTTGACGTCGCTCATCACGTCACGACGTACGTTGCGGACCGCGACGCGCGCGCCCTCGGCATCCTGGCGCAAGACCTTGGTGATGTCACGGCGGCGCTCTTCAGTCAGCGGAGGCATTGGAATGCGAATAACAGTGCCGGCGGTCATCGGCGTGAGCCCGAGATCAGACTTGTAAATAGCCTTCTCGATGGGCTGCACCATCGACTTTTCCCACGGCGAGACGACGAGTGTCCGTCCGTCCTCCACGGCGATGTTGGCTACCTGCTGCAACGGCGTCTCGTTGCCGTAATAGTCCACCTTCAGATGTTCGATCAGGCTCGGATGCGCACGCCCGGTACGCAGTTTTTTCATATCGGTCTGGAAGGTCTGCACGCACTTCGCCATGCGCACTTGGGCATCCTTTTTTATGTCGTCAATCATTTTCCGGCTCCTCGAAACTTGGCTATTCGAACGTAACCGTCGTGCCTACGTCCTCGCCCTTCACGATGCGCGTCAGGTCGCCCGAATTGTTGAGATTGAATACCCGCAAAGGCAAGCGGTTGTCCCGGCACATGACGATCGCGGTTGCATCCATCACGTTCAGCTTGTCGGTGAGGACCTTGTCGAAGGTCAGTGTGGCATAACGGACGGCCGCGGGATTCCGCACCGGATCGTCGGAATAGACTCCGTTCACCTTGGTCGCCTTCAGGAGCACGTCGGCGTTGATTTCAATCGCCCGCAGCGACGCCGCCGTATCGGTGGTGAAGAAGGGATTGCCCGTGCCCGCGGCGAATATCACCACCCGCCCTTTCTCCAGGTGACGCATGGCCCGCCGGCGAATGTAGTCCTCGCACACCTCGTTGATACGAATGGCCGACATGACGCGCGCGTACATTCCCAAAGCCTCGAGCGCGTCCTGCATGGCAAGCGAGTTCATGACGGTGGCCAGCATGCCCATATGATCGGCGGCGACGCGATCCATTCCCGCCCGGGCGAGCCCCGCGCCGCGAAAGATGTTGCCACCGCCGATGACCACGGCGGTCTGCACACCCATGGCGACGATGTCCTGCAATTCCCCGGCAATGCGCTTGAGAACGGCCGGATCCACGCCGTAATCGGCGGAGCCGAGCAGCGCCTCACCGGACAGTTTGACGAGGATTCTGGAGAAGCGCGGCTTGGGTGCGTCGTTCATCGCTATCTAACCTCGATCTGCAACCGGGCTGCGCGCCCCGGTGAATTGTTGAAAAAAACCCCGCGCTAGGCGGGGTTTTCGGCGCGCGCGGCGCCGCGCGCGCCTTCGGTAGCCGCACACCCTCAGTGGGTGGCTCCCTTGACCTGTGCCATCACCTCGGCAACGAAGTCATCCTGCTTCTTTTCGATGCCGGCGCCTACCTCGAAGCGCTCGAACGCGGTCACTTCCGCTGCGGGGGTCCCCGCCTTCGAGCCCTTCAGGAGCTTCTCGATCGTGACGTCCGGATCCTTCACGAACGGCTGACCCAGTAGCGTGATCTCGCCTAGCGACTTGCGCAGCCGTCCTTCGACCATCTTCGCAACGATCTCCGGCGGCTTGCCCTCGCCCTGCGCCTGCTCCGTCAGGATCTCACGCTCCTTCGCAATAACGTCGGCCGGAACATCGGCCATCGTACGGTACTTGGGATTGCTTGCGGCGACGTGCATGGCCAGATCGTGCGCCAAGGCCGCGTCCCCGCCCCTTAGAGCTACCAGCGCGCCAATGCGCGTTCCGTGCACGTACGCGCCAAGCCTGTGTTCCTGGCCCGCAGCCGAGCCGGCGTGTGCTGCGGAGCTGAGCACGACTGAGCGGCGCACGCTGATGTTTTCGCCGATCTTGGCGATCAATGCACGGCGGCGCTCATCCACCGTCTCACCGCTATCCAGCTTGGCGGCCAGCAAGGCATCGAGTGCCCCCGGGCCGATAGCCAGCGCCTTCGCAGCTACAGCCTGAGCGAAGCCGCGGAAGTCCTGCTCACGGGCCACGAAGTCCGTCTCGCAGTTGACCTCGGCCATGGCAGCCGTACGGCCGTCGGCCGATTTCTCGATGACGACCACGCCTTCAGCGGCCACCCGCGTGGCTTTCTTGTCGGCCTTCGCGAGTCCCTGCTTGCGCATGAGCTCGGCTGCTGCATCCAGGTCGCCCTTGGTTTCGACCAGGGCTTTCTTACATTCCATCATTCCTGCGCCCGTGCGCTCGCGGAGCTGTTTTACGGTATCTGCCGTTATGTTCATGGGTATTTATTCCCGACCGCGGCCGCCGCCGCCTTTGCCACCGCGCCTTGCACCACCACCGGAGGGCCGTCGGTCGGTGTTCGCCGGGGCAACTGGCGGAATCCCCACGACGGCTGCAACGACCGCCGGGTCCTCGACGTCCAGATCATCATCAACGTCCGCCGCCAAGTCGGTTGGCTCCGCACCAGCGGGAGTCGGGACCGCCGCTGGCCTACGCCGCGCAGCAGCTTTCTTGCGTACAGCAGCCTGAGGTCGGGGCCGCCCCCCGCCGCCACGAGCGGCTTTCTTGCGCGGGTTGCCGGCTTCATCGAGCTCGACAAACTCGTCCTCGCCGACTGCAACCGTGGGCACGGACTCCTTGCCCTCGATCACAGCATCCGCCATTCCCGTTGCGTACAGCTGAATCGCGCGCATCGCATCGTCGTTGCCCGGAACGACGTAGTCGATCCCATCGGGCGAACAGTTCGTATCCACGATCGCGACCACCGGGATGCCCAGCTTCTTGGCCTCGTGAATGGCAATCTTCTCGTGGCCGACGTCGACCACGAACATGGCATCCGGCAGGGACTCCATGTTCTTGATGCCGCCCAGGCTCCTTTCGAGCTTATCCATCTCGCGCCGCAGTTGCGTCGCTTCCTTCTTGCCGCGCTTATCGAGCGCGCCGGAGCTGGCCAGCTCCGTGATCTCGCCCAGCCGCTTGATCGACTGACGAATGGTTTTGAAGTTGGTCAGCATGCCGCCGAGCCAGCGCTGATTCACGAACGGCTGGCCGGAGCGCGCCGCCTCGCGCTGCACAGCCTCGCGCGCGGAGCGCTTGGTGCCGACGAAAAGCACTGTGCCGCCATCGGCTATGACGCTCTTCACGAAGTTCGCGGCCTCCGTATACAGGGGCTGCGTCTTCTCTAGATTGATGATGTGGATCTTGTTGCGTTCGCCAAAGATGAAAGGAGCCATCTTCGGGTTCCAGAAGCGGGTCTGATGTCCAAAATGGACACCCGCCTCCAGCATCTGTCGCATGGACACGCCGGGCATATAAATTCCTTCTGTTTGGGTTGGGCCTCCGCGCATCCCTGGTAGCCACCCTTGACGTCCGGCCTCAAAGGCTCAATTTACGTCTCAGGCACCCAGCTACCAAGTAATGTGATACGCGTGTGGGGTTGCGTTGCCAAAAAAGGCCGCGCTTTATAGCATGCCGGTCGAGTCTGAACAATGCCTTACGCGCGCGCAGGAGAGGCGCTCTACCTAATTTATGCACGTCACTATCAAAACTGCGGAAGAGCAGGAAAAGATGCGCGTGGCCGGACGCTTGGCCGCAGAGGTCCTCGACATGATCGGGGAGCACGTCGTTCCCGGCGTGACCACCGAAGACCTCGATCGCATATGCCACGACTACATTGTGGAAGTGCAAAAGTCGATTCCGGCAAACCTCAATTATCGTGGGTTCCCGAAGACCATCTGCACGTCCGTGAATCACGTCGTGTGCCACGGTATACCGAATGACAAGCGGCTGAAGGCTGGAGATATCGTCAACATTGACGTCACAGTCATCCGTGAGGGTTTCCACGGTGACACTAGTCGGATGTATTTCGTCGGAAAGCCGCCTACACACGCGCAGAGGCTGGCAGAGACCTGCTTCGAGGCAATGTGGCGCGGAATAGAAACTGTGAAACCGGGAACGCGGCTCGGCGATATCGGACACGCCATTCAATCGTTCGTCGAGGAGCGGAACTATACGGTGGTGCGCGAGTACTGCGGCCACGGGATCGGCCGCGTATATCACGAAGACCCGCAGGTTTTGCACTACGGCGAGCCGGGCACGGGCTTCGAGCTCAAGCGCGGTATGACGTTCACAGTGGAACCCATGGTCAATGCGGGCAAACGCCACGTGCGCCTATTGCCCGACGGCTGGACGGTGGTCACGAAGGATCACTCGCTGTCCGCCCAGTGGGAGCACACGGTGCTCGTAACTGAGACAGGCGTTGAAGTGCTGACGCTCGGCGCGGCCGGAAAACATTAGGTCAAGGGTACCTAGCCGGCAAAAGTCGCGCCTTTTGCCGGCCGCCGATAGGGACACCGACGTTGATTCCGCCGAAAGGGCCGCAGGCCGCTTTCGGCCCATTAACAATGGAGCACACGGTGCTCGTAACTGACACAGGTGTCGAGGTATTGACCCTCGGGGCGGCCGGGCGTCACTAGGCCGAAGAAATCCCCGATAAATCGCCGGTCACGGAATTCGTCCCGGCACGGCATAATGGCGCCATGCCGGCCGGTGATATAGACATCCTCGAAGAGCCACTGCCGCTACCGACGCGTAGCGCGCCTTGGCCGTTGCTCACTCGTCTGCCAGCACTGCTGGCGGAGGCAAACGGCTCCCCCGCCGTCTACCGCGAGTACCTGCGGCAAGCTCATGAAGAGCTCAAAACCCGTTTTCTAGCGGAAGATCCGATCGAGGACCTCGTCCATGCGCGTGCTGCGCTCATTGACGTTGTGCTTCGCGAAGCTTGGCGGACTCAGCATCTCGTCGATATCGATTCGTGGACTCTCGTTGCGGTCGGAGGATATGGGCGCGGCGAACTGCACCCCTGCTCCGATATCGACATCATGCTGTTGGTACCGGAGCCGCCTGACGCTCACGGCCGCGGCTATGTTGAGCGTCTGGTTACCTTCCTCTGGGATATCGGCCTCGAAGTTGGCCATAGCGTCCGTACAGTCGATGAGTGTGTGCAGGAGAGCACTGCCGATGTCAGCGTCATGACGACGCTGCTCGAGGCTCGCCAGCTTGCGGGAAGCGCCAACCTCCTTGCGCAAATGCGCGACGCGCTGGCCGCCGAGCATGTCTGGCCCGTGAAGGAGTTCTTCGAGGCGAAAGTGCGGGAGCAATCGGAACGCCACCTGAAGGCGCACGATACTGCCTACAACCTCGAGCCGAACGTAAAAACGGGTCCCGGCGGACTGCGCGACATTCAGACCATAGCCTGGGTCGCCAAGAGGCACTTCGGCTCTGACACACTCGACGGATTGGCCACCCGCGGATTTCTGTCGGTAGCCGAGCTGCGGCGCCTCAAACAGGCGCAGGCTTTCCTGTGGAAAGTGCGGTTTGGATTACATGTGCTCACCGGCAGGCGCGAAGACCGGCTGCTCTTCGACCACCAGATCCGGCTTGCACAGACATTCGGCTACGAGGATGCGTCCTACACTCTTGCGGTCGAGCAGTTCATGCAGCGGTACTACCGCACTGTCATGGACGTCAGCCTGCTGAACGAGCTGTTACTGCAGGTGTTCCGCGAGGCCATTCTTACCGAGAGCGAGCCGCCCAGGCCCCTCAACGCACGCTTTCAGGTTCGCAACGGATCGCTCGAAGCCGTCAACAGCGATGTGTTTGCGCGGACGCCATCAGCCATCCTCGAGTTGTTCGTCCTGCTTCAACAGAATCCCGAGATCAATGGAGTGCGGGCGTCCACGATGCGAGCGGTGGCTCGCAGCCTGTGGCTCATCGATGAGGAATTTCGCCAGAATCCACGCAACCATCGGTTGTTTCTCGAGATCGTGCGCTCGCCGGTTGGTGTGACGCACGAGCTGCGGCGCATGAACACGTACGGCGTCCTGGGCCGCTATATCCCGGCGTTCGGCAGAATCGTCGGCCGCATGCAGTACGATTTGTTTCATGCGTATACGGTTGACGCTCATACGCTGTTCGTCGTCAGCAACCTGCGCCGGTTCGCCATTCCACGGTATGACCACGAACTGCCCGCGGCATCGCGCATCATGCAATCGCTGCCGCGGACGGAGGTCGCCTATCTCGCCGCCCTGTTCCATGACATTGCAAAGGGGCGCGGTGGAGACCATTCCGAGCTGGGCGCGGTTGATGCGGAGGCCTTCTGCCTGGAACAGGGACTCTCGCCGTACGACGCGCGGCTCGTTGCATGGCTGGTCCGCAGTCACCTGGAGCTGTCCATTACGGCGCAGAAGCAGGACATCGCGGACCCCCAGGTCATCAATGCATTTGCGCGCAAAGTGGGCGACGAGAGCCATCTCGACTACCTTTATGTACTGACTTGTGCGGACGTGCGCGGGACAAATCCGAAGCTTTGGAACTCATGGAAAGCATCGCTCTTCCATGACTTCTACGACCGCGTGAAGCGTGCTCTGCGCCGCGGCCTCGAGAGCCCGATCGATCAGGAGCAGCTGGTGCGGGAAACGCGGGAGGCTGCTCAGCGGTTGCTCGTCGAGCATGGCGTGTCGGATACCGATGTCGAGAAGACCTGGGCACGATTCTCACCGCCTTACTTTCTGCGGCATACGCCGGAGGAAGTCGCGTGGCATACGCGATTGCTGGCTGAGCGCGATGCGGGGTCGGACGAGCCCTTGGTTGCTCTCGATCCGCGAGGGGTGCGCGGTACGACGTCAGTGTTGATTTTTGCGCGTGCGCATCGTCACGGGTTTGCGCGGACGACCGCCGTTCTCGATCAATTGGGCCTGAACATCGTCGATGCCCGGATCACGCCTACCGGCGATGGCTTCAGCCTCGACCTGTACCACGTGCTCGAGGACGACGGGGCACCTATTACTGACAATGACCGCAAGAACGAGATTGAGCGTGCGATCTGGCGCTCTCTGCAGCGGCCGGAGGACACTCCTTTCGCTGTGTCGCGCCGTGCACCGAGACAGGCGCGCATGTTCAACACACCAACGCAGATCCAGATCAGTGTGGACGAGCGTAACCGCCGCTCGGTGTTGGAGCTGACCGCCGGAGACCGCCCCGGCCTGCTGAGTGACATCGGCAAGGTCCTGATGGAGCAGCATCTGCAGTTGCACGACGCCAAAATCTTGACGGTGGGCGAGCGAGCCGAGGACGTCTTCTACATCACGGATTTCGAACAGCGTCCGCTGAGCGCGGCTGCCGCACAGACTCTGCGAGAAAACCTGACGCTGGCACTCGATCGCCGGCGCGCCGCATGATTTATCGAGCTGGCGCGCTACGGTGAATCCCAGACTCGATCGCCTCCACGCCTACCCTTTTGAGCGTCTTGCGCGCCTTAAGTCAGGCCTCACCCCTCCGGTTGGACTCGCGCACATCGCGATGTCGATCGGCGAGCCACAACACGCGCCGCCCGCCTTCGTGCTGGACAGGCTGCGCGACAACCTACATCGGCTGGGGAGTTACCCGGCGACCGCCGGATTACCGGAATTCCGGGCTGCGGCCGCCCGCTGGCTGGAACGGCGCTTTGGGTTGCAACACGGAGGCGCAAATCCTGCGCCCCGCGTAAACCCTGAGACAATGGTTTTGCCATGCAACGGTACGCGCGAAGCGCTGTTCTCGTTCGTGCAAGCGATCATTGACGACAGCACCGCACCCGTTGTCGCGATGCCCAATCCTTTCTATCAGATCTACGAGGGGGCAGCGCTGCTCGCCGGTGCCGAACCTCTGTTTCTCAACACCACCGCTGCCACGGGCTACCTACCCGACCTGGATGCCGTGAGCGAGCAGGCCTGGCGCCGGTGCCAGATTTTGTTTCTATGCAGTCCGGGTAATCCGACCGGTGCGGTTCTCCCAGTGGATTTTCTTCGTCGCGCGCTTGCGCTCGCGGAGCGCCATGACTTCGTCATAGCGGCGGATGAGTGTTACACGGAGATCTACCTGGATGAGGATTCGCCTTCTCCCGGACTGTTGCAGGCGGCCATTGCCGCGGGGCACGGCGGCTTTGAGCGCTGCGTGGTGTTTCACAGTCTTTCCAAGCGCTCCAGCGTTCCCGGACTGCGATCGGGATTCGTAGCCGGCGACCCCAAGGTCATGTCCCGATTCCTGCTGTACCGCACCTATCACGGCAGCGCGATGGCGGTGCCGACGCAGCTCGCCAGCATTGCCGCCTGGGATGATGATGTACATGCTGCTACGAACCGCCGCCTGTACCAGGAGAAGTTCGACAAGGTCATTCCCATCCTGTCCGGCTCACTGGATGTAGAGCGACCTTCGGGCGGCTTTTACTTGTGGACCGACATTCAGGGCGATGATGAGCGATTCACGCGGGACCTGTTCGCAAAACAGAATGTCGCGGTACTACCGGGAAGCTACCTCGGCCGTGACACGGCAACCGGCGCGGGCACGGAGGCGGCAGGGTGCAACCCAGGTGCCGGCCGCGTACGAATCTCCCTGGTGCCCAGCGTCGGGCAGTGCATCGAAGCTGCCGAACGAATTCGAGAATTCATCCGAGGACATCGTTGAGCCATGGCTGACATCGCAAAACTCCGACCCCTGATCGAAGCAGCGTTCGAACGCAGGACTGAGCTGACTCCGAAGAACCTGCCGCCGGATCTCGCAGCAGCTATCGATGACTGCATCGAGCTGCTCGATAGCGGCGCGGCTCGGGTTGCGGAACCCAGAGACGGACGCTGGGTGGTCAACGAGTGGCTGAAGAAAGCCGTGCTGCTCTATTTCCGATCGCACGACAACATCGTCATGGACGCCGGCTACACGCGCTTCTATGACAAGGTGCCGCTCAAATACCAGCAGGCTGATGAGGCTGCTCTGAAGGCGGGCGGCGCGCGGGTCGTACCCCATGCGATCGTTCGCAAGGGCTCATACATTGCGCCCAACGTCGTACTGATGCCGAGTTACGTAAACATCGGTGCGCACGTCGGGTCCGGGACTATGGTCGACACGTGGGCGACCGTGGGCTCGTGCGCGCAAATCGGCCGCAATGTCCACCTGTCAGGTGGAGTTGGCATCGGCGGAGTCCTCGAGCCGCTGCAGGCGAGTCCCACCATCATCGAGGATGACTGCTTCATCGGGGCGCGCTCCGAAGTTGTGGAGGGCGTGATCGTCGAGGCTGGTTCAGTCATCTCCATGGGGGTGTTCATCGGACAGAGCACCCGTATCTACGACCGCACCACGGGACAGATTCTGCAAGGACGGGTTCCCGCTGGATCGGTCGTCGTTCCCGGCACTCTCCCCTCCGCCGACGGCAAGTACGGTCTGTACTGCGCCGTCATCGTAAAGCACGTCGACGCCCAAACCCGGGCCAAGACATCCATCAACGAGCTGCTTCGCACCACTGAGTGACGCGCCGGCGCCACAACCGGCGTCACAGATCCTCTCTTTCAGCTGGGCAGTAACCAGAATGTAACGTTTGCGTTACTGACTTTCGCAGCGCAGCAGCTTAAGATTCCTCGCGGTAATGCCACGATATGAGATATATGAGGTCTCATGTCATCGTAGTGTCATACGTAATTCGTAGCCTTCACTTCGCGTTAAGACGGGTTGTTTGCCACAGGCGACAACCAACAACACGGCAAAGCCTTTTAGCAACGCATTTTTTGCACGCATTTTGCGTGCCAGTGTCATTTCAGGAGCATAGAAGCAATGCGCAAGCAGATCCTCACGGTAGCCTTTCTGACGAGTTGCGCCGGAACCACGGCCGCCGTGGCGGCTGACCTGGGCGCCAACACCACCGTCGGTGGTCAGGCGTTCGTGGATTTCGGTTACATCAAGCTGCAGAACGAAGACGCCACAGGAAAGAAGATCGACACCCCGCCCAGTGGCGTGGGTTTTGACGTCAAGCGTTTCTATTTGATCGCCGACCACAAATTCAACGACGTCTTCTCCGCTGATCTCACGCTGGATGCGCAGTACAGCACCGCGAGCACCGCCACCATTACGAACGGCACCACCAGCACCACTGTTCTCACGAACCAGAACAGCAGCGGTGGCGTGACTGAAGTGATGGTGAAGAAGCTGTATCTCGAGGCAAAGCTCTCGGATGCCCTGGTATTCCACGCAGGTGCGTACACCTCCCCGTGGGCTCCGTTTGTCGAGGGTCTCTACGGCTACCGCTACATCGAGAAAACGACGCTCGACCGCCTTGGATTTGCCCAAACCGCGGATTGGGGCCTGAACGCGACCGGCAAGCTGGGCCCGGATGGCATGGTCGGTTACTCGTTCTCGATCGTCGATGGCGGTGGATACAAGAACCCGACGCGCACGCATTCACCTGACTACGAAGGCCGCGTCAGCGTGAACCCGGTGAAGTGGCTGACGGTGGGTGGCGGTTTCTATGCCGGCCATCTGGGTCAGGTTACCGCGACGAACAAGGACTTCCCGACCCACACTGCGTTACGTTGGAACGGCGTAGTCGCTGCGAATATCTCGGGTGTGCGCGCGGGCGTCGAGTTCTACACCGCCAAGAATTACAAGACGGTCAACAACCTCGCCGCCTCTGTGTACGGTACTTCGTCGATCGTGGGCGCGAGCGCTGCGGTGACGCCGGTCTCGGATAAGGCGGACGGCGAGTCGGCCTTCGTCTCGTACAACTTCAACAGCGACTACTCGGTGTTTGCCCGCTATGACCACGCGAAACTGAGCAAGGATGTCGCACCCGACCTGAAGGACGACTACTTCAACATCGGCGTGGCATACAAGCCCCTCAAGACGATCGACCTCGCGCTCGTGTACAAGAACGAGAGGGTCAATAACGGTACCAATTCGATCAGTGGCGCGGATGCCAACGGCTCGTACACCATCGGTGGCGCGGCTGCGCAGGATGGTCACTTCGACGAAGTGGGCTTCTACGCCCAGTGGTCGTTCTAAGGAGTTGATGCTCGATGTCGGGGTCCGCGTGGCGCGGGCCCTGACGTCGGGCGCAGGCGGTGCGCGGCCCTTCGGGCATCACCCAGAGGTCATAGCCGTTTCTGGCAATGGTTGGGAATCTCCACCTATTGCTTGCACCTGCCGCGCGAGATTCCGCGCATGGTCGCCGATCCGCTCCAGTGACTTGAGCGCGAATGCGGCCTCGAGAGCGACGCTCACCTGCCTCGGGTCTTCCATTGCGCGGGTCATCAAACGCCGCAGGCCGGCTGCGTATTCGATATCCAATTCCTTGTCGCGCGCGATCACTTCGACGGCCAGCGAGCCGTCGAGACGGTCGAAGGCCTCCAGCGCGGACCTCAGTAAACTGACTGCCAATTGGGCGAGATGCCGTACGTCGCGCGACGTGGCGGGTCCCGGCCTACCCCCTTGGGCAATGACGGTACGGGCAATCTTCTTGGCTTCATCGCCGGCCCGTTCGAGCTCGGCGACGACTCTGGACATCGCAACGATGGCCCGAAGATCGCCCGCTACCGGCTGGCGGCGGGCGATCAGGGTCAGTTGCTCTTCGTTGAGGCGGACGTTGTAGTCGTTGACTTCGCGCTCGCGCGCCAACACGTGCTCGGCGGGACCCACCTGCCAGTCGGTATACGCCGCGGCGGCCTCGCGAACCTGGTCCATCACCAGGCCGCCCATCTCGATCACGCGTATGTGCAGCGCCGCCAGGGCGCCGTCGAATGCTCTGCTGATATGGCCTTCGAGCATCAAATGCCTTCGAACCGGCTCATCTCAACCGAATCGTCCCGTAATGTAGTCCTCGGTGAGGCGGTGACGGGGGTTCGTGAACACCCGGTCCGTCTCCCCTACCTCGATCAACTCACCCAAGTGGAAGTAAGCCGTGCGCTGCGAGACACGCGCCGCCTGTTGCATCGAGTGGGTGACTATCACGATGGCATAACTTTCCCGCAGCACCTCGATGAGATCCTCGACACGGGCTGTGGCGATGGGATCGAGCGCCGAGCACGGCTCGTCCATCAGGATGACTTCGGGCTGAATGGCAATTGCACGCGCAATACACAGGCGCTGCTGCTGACCGCCCGACAGGCCCGTGCCGGGCCTGTTGAGCCGGTCTTTCACTTCGTCCCAAAGGCCGGCACGCTGCAAGCTCGTGCAGACGATGTCATCGAGGTCCGCGCGGCTACGCGTGGTTCCGTGGATTCGGGGGCCGTAGGCAACGTTGTCGTAGATGGATTTCGGAAATGGGTTGGGCTTCTGGAACACCATGCCGACCCGTGCCCGCAGTTGCACGACGTCCTGGTCCCTGGTCTGGATGTCCACTCCGTCGAGCTTGATCGAGCCCGTCACGCGCGCGCCAGGCACCGTGTCGTTCATGCGATTCAAGCAGCGCAGGAAGGTTGATTTGCCGCAACCGGATGGCCCGATCATGGCCAGAACCTGCTTGCGACCCACGTCGATGTTGACGTTTTTCAGGGCGTGCTTGCTTCCGTAGAAAACGTTCACGTCCCGGCAGGAGAAAACGGCGTCCTGTACGGAGAACTGCCCGACGGTCTGGTCGCCGCCGCTGCGATGCTCGAGTGACGTGGGTGCCGGCACTCGCCCGCTGGGCTTGAGATTGAGCCCCCCTTCGTCGAGACGTCGCCGACCTGGATCTTCAGAGGCGCTCAATGCGTCCACTGGTTTACGCTCCTGAGCTACCTCGTTACCCGCATCGTTCATGTTTCACCGGTCTCACCCAAATCTTCCGGTCACGTAGTCATCGGTCTTACGGTCCTTCGGTGCCGTGAAGATCTGCTCCGTCGGTCCAATCTCCACGAGATCGCCCATGTACATGAAGGCCGTGACGTTCGAAACGCGCGCGGCCTGCTGCAGGTTGTGCGTGACAACAGCCAGGCAATACTTCTCGCGGAGGCTCTGCAGCGTCTCTTCGACCCGCAGCGTTGAGATGGGGTCGAGGGCTGCCGTCGGCTCATCTAGGAGCACGACTTCTGGTTCGAGCGCGATTGTACGCGCTATGCACAGCCGCTGCTGTTGTCCGCCTGAAAGCCCGCGTCCGTCTTCGTGGAGCTTGTCCTTCACCTCGTCCCACATTGCAGCGTCCCGGAGCGCAACCTCGACGCGCCCCACGAGCTCGGCCCGCGGAATCCGCCGCGCCAGCCGCAACCCGAACGCCACGTTGTCGAATATCGACATGGGAAATGGGGTCGCCTTTTGAAAAACCATCCCTACCCGAAACCGCAGGCTGGACAGATCCACCGTGGGCGCCAGGATGTTTTCGCCATCCAGTAGCACCTCGCCGGTCGCGCGGTGACCTGGATACAGCGCGTACATCCGATTGAACACGCGCAACAGGGTCGACTTGCCGCAACCGGAGGGTCCGATGAACGCGGTTATGCTGCGGTCAGCGAGGCTCAGGCTGATGTCCTTCAACGCCTGGGTCTGGCCGTAGTAGAAATTGAGGTTCCTGACCTCGAACTTCGGCGGCTTCGCTTCCACCGGCGGCGCGCTACGCTCGGAACGAACTGCATTCATCGCTGTTTGCCCCCCGAAGGGTTCAACGCGGATACGACCACTCGCGCCGTGATGCTGAGGATCAGGATCGCCAGCGTCACCAGCAAAGCGCCGGACCAGGCCAGCTGCTGCCAGTTCTTATACGGACTGAGCGCGAACTGATAGATCACCACCGGGAGATTCGCCATCGGAGCGCGCAGGTTCGTGCTCCAGAACTGGTTGTTCAAGGCGGTAAACAGCAGCGGCGCGGTTTCACCGCTGATACGGGCCACGGCGAGCAACAGACCCGTGACGATGCCACTGCGCGCGGCCGGATAGATGATGCTGGTGATGGTGCGCCAGGGGTACGCGCCCATCGCCGTGGAGGCATCCTTCATTCCCTGCGGTACGAGATTCAACATGTCTTCGGTGGTGCGCACGGTGACCGGAATGGCAATCACGGCCAGAGCAACCCCGCCGGCCAACGCGGAGAAATGCCCCATGCGGACCACGAGCAGCTCGTAGATGAACAGGCCCACGATGATTGACGGGGTACTCAGCAGACAGTCGTTGATGAAGCGGATCACCGCGCTCAGCCGCGAATTGCGGCCGTACTCGGCCAGATAGGTTCCAGCCAGCATCCCAACGGGCGCCCCGATGAGAATACCGATCAGGGTCATGACGACACTGCCGTAGATGGCGTTGAGAATTCCGCCGCTGCTGCCTGGAGGTGGCGTGTTCTGGGTGAACAGGGCCATAGACATCCCGGCAAGACCGCTCGAGAGCAACGTCCAGAGGATCGCGATCAGGAAGAACAGTCCTACCGCCGTAGCGAGGCCCGACATGCACAGGGCCACTACGTTCGTGACTTTGCGGACGAGGCGCCGATTCATGCTGTCCTGCCCCTGGTGCGAATCCGGCTCATACAGACGAGAGCGCACGCCGGTCGAGACGCATCAACATGAAGCGCGCTGCGGCGATGACCACGAACGTGATGACGAACAACACCGTGCCGAGCCCGATCAATGACGAGGTATACAGATCGCCCTCGGCCTCGGTGAATTCGCTGGCTATGGAGGCAGCGATAGTCGTGCCAGGAGCGAGCAGCGATGGGCTGATTCGATGTGCATTGCCGATGACGAACGTCACCGCCATCGTTTCGCCCAGCGCCCTTCCGAGGCCCAACATGATCCCGCCGACGATGCCGGTCCGCGAATAGGGCACGACCACCTTCCAGATGACTTCCCAGGTCGTGGCGCCCAGTCCATAACCCGACTCTTTCAAGACATCGGGCACGGTCTCGAACACATCGCGCAGCACGGCCGAAATGAACGGCAGCACCATGATGGCCAGCACCACGGAGGCGGTCAGGACGCCGATGCCGAACGGCGGGCCTTGGAACAACTTGCCGATCATGGGCAAGGGTCCGAGCCATTCGATCAGCCAGGGCTGGACATGGCGCTGCAGCACCGGGGCGAGCACGAACAGCCCCCAGATGCCGAAGATAATGCTCGGCACGGCCGCCAGCAGCTCGATTGCAACCCCGACCGGGCGCTTCAGCCACCTCGGCGCCAGCTGCGTCAGGAAGATGGCGATGCCAAAACTGACAGGGATGGCCATGAGCATCGCCATCAGCGCCGTCACTACGGTGCCGTATATGGGCGCCAGCGCACCGAAGTCGTTGGTGACGGGGTTCCAGATCACGCGGGTCAGGAACGACAGGCCGAAGTGTGAGAAAGCGGGCCAGGAACCGCGCAGGAGCGACAGCACGACTCCGCCCAGCAAAGTCAGTACGAGCACTGCCGCGGCGAGAGTGGCGCCGCGAAACAGGCCCTCCCTGAATCGCTGCCTGGCGCCATGTCGTGAGTCGAATGCGACCGCTGCGGTGGTATTCATGATCTCCAACGAGCGGGGGCGCGCCTCACGGCGCGCCCCCAACAGCAACGCGGCTATTTAGCCGCAATGGCCGGAATGCCTTTGATGTCTGACTTCCAGGTGGCGCGCACCTGCTTGATCAGAGCCTCCGGCAGCGGCACGTAGTCCAGCTCGGCGGCCATTTTGCCACCGTTCTTGTAAGCCCAATCGAAGAACTTGAGGGCCTCGGCGGTCTCCGCGGCATTGGGCGGCGTGCCATACACCAGGATGAAGCTCGCGCCCGTGATGGGCCAGCTTGCAGCGCCCGCCTGGTCCGTCAGGATCAGGTAGTAGCCCGGAGCATGCGACCAGTCGGCATTGGAAGCCGCGGCCTGGAACGATTCCGCGTTCGGGGCGACGGCCTTGCCGCCCTTGTTGACCAGCTTCGCGTACGCCATGTTGTTTTGCTTGGCGTAGGCGTATTCAACATAACCGATGGCGCCGTCGGTCTGGGTGGTCATGTTGGCCACGCCCTCGTTGCCCTTGGCACCGATGCCGACGGGCCACTGCACCGAGGCATTGGCACCGATCGATTCCTTGAACTTCGGGCTCGACTTGGCCAGATAGTCGGTGAACAGGAAGTTGGTTCCCGAACCCTCCGAGCGATACACCGGCGCGATGGCGGTGTCCGGGAGGGCCACTTTCGGGTTGAGCTTCTTGATCTTCGGATCATTCCACTTCGTGATTTCGCCCAGGTAGATGCTCGCGACCGTGGCGCCGTCCAGTGTCAGATCACCGCCCTTCACGCCTTTGAGGTTCACGACCGGCACGACGCCGCCGATGATCATCGGGAACTGTACCAGGCCCGACTCTTTCAACTCGGTGGGCTCCAGCGGCTTGTCGGATGCGCCGAAGGTGACTGTCTTGGCCTTGATCTGCTTGATGCCACCGCCCGAGCCGATTGACTGGTAATTGAGGCCGACGCCGGTCTGCGTCTTATATGCATCCGCCCACTTGGAATACACGGGGTACGGGAACGTAGCGCCGGCGCCAGAGATATCCGTCGCTTGCGCGGTCACGGCCAGCGACAGTGTCGCCACCGCGGCCAGCACTCGTTTCACGCTGAAAAACTTCATGAATCGACTCCTCCTCATTTATGGAATTCTTCCGGGTG
>Ga0105247_10000210_pt1 | contig 56718 bp, 68 predicted proteins | sample KBSS24metaG_FD_81519 | JGI IMG/M metagenome (GOLD analysis project Ga0105247, IMG submission 81519) | Switchgrass rhizosphere microbial communities from Kellogg Biological Station, Michigan, USA - KBS S2-4 metaG | ecosystem: Host-associated > Plants > Roots > Rhizosphere > Soil | place... | reverse complement strand
ATTGTTCACTATAAACCTGCTTCTCTATCTCTAGACTACAAAAAAGTATTCAAAGGCTATTACACGGCGTATTGCACAGCGAATAAAACGCGCAAAGCTGAGAAAGCTTTTCTTAGCCAAACAATAGACGCTTGCATAAGCTCGCCTAACGGCGAGTTGACTACAGCGATAGTCGTACCCCCAGGCAAACGTAACAGCACACTCTACGCAATAGGTAAGAAGCTTGTAGTTGGAGGTATGGTATCTGACGTATCTGCACTACAGACGAAGTTACTTCAATTTAATTCAAATATATCTTTGGATGCAGGTGGTCCGTTAGCTCAACAAGAGATTGTCACGATTACTAATAGTGCGTGGACTAGAGGCTATCCAGTATACACAAAGAATGCTAACGCATTGCAAAATGCACCTAAAACTAACGGCAAGCTATATGAATATGAGTACAAATTATCTCCAGAGTCTCAGGCTGAGCCTTATGGTTCTAATGCAATTATTGAGAGGTTCTTACTTAGGTTTGGGCACTTTTTTTGTAAAACTGATGCCGATAGGTTTCTTGTTTATGCTGAAAAGTCGAAAACTTGGGTTGAGCAGGACTTCACAAACTATGCCCACATAGCTAAGTATTTTAGTACTATTTTAAATGAATTGCAGTTCACTAAAGGCTTTGTGGATTATTTGGGTAAAGATAACTCAGGTAATCTTGATGTTAAGAAGCTTAGTAAAGAGCGTGAACGAATCACAGGTGTAAGAGCTATCACTACATACTGTTTGGCGCTTTTACAGACAGAAGATGTGAACAGGATATGTGAGTCAGAATTTGACCAAAATCCTCACCAACTTTACTGCCAGAATGGTGTTCTAAACATGCTCACAGGAGAGCTTACGCCAATAAAATATGATGACTATATATCTAAAAAGATTGAGGTTTCATACCCACAAGCGACTGATCCAAGCTCGCTCCGCGAGTGTCCGAGGTGGCGACATTTTATCAGCCAAATATTTGCCAAAAACTCTGAACCTGAACGGATGGTTTCATTCATTCAAGAGCTCTTTGGTTATTCGCTTTCAGGTGACATGTCAGTGCAGTCTATTTACTGCCACTTGGGAAGTGGGGCTAATGGTAAATCAACATTGCTTCGAATGTTACACAAGCTTGCGGGGCCACATTCTCGCAAAGTCGCGCCCGATAAGTTTTCTAAGCGTAATATTCAGGAGTTTCAGAGAGTTGCCGTTCAACTAGTAGGTAAGAGATGCGTAATCGTTGATGATATTGAAACTACTTCGCATTGGTCTGAGTCACTCATTAAAAATCTCACAGATACCGAAATTGAAACTAGGCTTTTTTATTCTGAAGCGATTAGCCAGAGGAACACAGCTAAGGTTCACATGGGTTTGAATGACTTGCCACAGCCAGAGACCAATAGTGATGGATTCTATCGTAGGCTTCGCATAATCCCCTACAATCAAAAGTTTAAGAATGACGTGGCAAAGTCACGGGAGATTGAAACCATGATGACAGAGGAACAATCAGGAGTTCTGGCATGGGCAATTGAGGGGTATCAGAGGTTTGTGAGTCAGGGAGGTTTTGCGTATCCAGATGAAACAGATGCTATGGCAGAGGATTACAGGGAAGATAGCTCACTACCTGATACGTTTTTACAGGATATGTATGAGTTTAATGAGCTTAGTTTTATACCTGCACAGCAAATACTCAATGAGGTTAATGATTTTATTAGGGAGCAGGGTAACGGAACCTTCTTTAATAAAACAGCGTTAGGTCTTTTAATTAAAGATACTTTTGGTGATATAAAGGATAGAAAATTCATCGATGGAGTGAGGTATCATGGGTACAAATTAGAGAGGAAAAAAGTGGTGGCGGAGTCTGTTTTTTAACTTAGGCCACGGTTAGGACGGTTAGGCCAGTGAAAATAAAAGTGTTTTAATGAGTAGAATAAAAAGTGGCCTGAGTTTTATTTTTGAAAACTGCGCCACTAACTTAGGCCCATTACTCCGGCCCCCTAATTTCAATATGTTATAACTGTGTATCAATAACTTGCCTAAGTTGGCCTAAGTTTTTTAAGAAAAGTAAAATACATGTGTGAATGTGTTTTGGTTTTTGGTTTTTTTATCCTGTTTTGGTGAAAGTGGCTCTCAATTGTTCTTATTTTACCTGTTTTTTATTTCTATATAGACTTTCCGAAAAAAACTTAGACCGTAGCCAATTCAGTCTTTTTCTAGTTTCTAAAAGTAACTACCCTGAGGATGATTTTGTGTCTTCCATAACTCTGTTTATGTCTTCCATAAGTCTCCTTAAGTCGTGTAAAATAAACCCATGTTTCCTATCATTTTCTTGACTTTTGATTATTTCTATAATGCGAAATACTAGTACATTTAGAGGCTTTGTACGCCTCACCATTGAATTAAATTTTTAGGAGCTATAGGGGTAGAGGCCTACCAAGATAATTAAACCTTGGTAGGGTTTTGTTCGTTTGGTAACGTTTTAGTGCCAGTATGCTAATTCGAGGTCTAGTAGCATTATGTCTATTTCGTGTGGTGAGAAGTGAAAGCGTCGAGCTAATACTAGTCTGAGCCGTTCTATAGGATAGTTTTTATCATGTATCAGGTAATGAGCTAAGCCTATTAAGGCTTGTGGTTCACCTTTTAAGTGATCTTCGATTATGAGTCTTACAATACCGTTAGTGTTTAACATGTGTCCTTCCTTCTTGTGCGTTGTTTAATTCATCTAAATACATCGATTCTACAGCTTCTTGAGGTGTCTTAATCGTGATGACTATTCCACCTGATTTAATTGTTTCATATGCATAGAGCACGCCTAAGAGCATAGCGAGACGTGCGAAAGCATCTAGCCAATTTATCCAGTTGCATAGCCATGCAATCGTCGTGTGTTTTAATAGTTCAGTCATTGACTAACTCCTTATGTTTAAGTGACGCATTATCATTTATCTCGGACACTGGACTCACTCCAAAATTTACTCTCCATCCGTGATTACCAGTGCAACCGGATAGCAGAATAATTGACGTGACCATGAGAGATAGAACTATCAAACCGCTAATGATTCCTTTCATATGTTTCATCCTTGTTAACCTTTTGTAAAACGATTCAATACTTAATTGAATCAGTGACTACACATTGAGGTATGTAGTCGTGATGCAATTAAGGATTTACAAAAGCTAGCTCTTTATCTTCTATTTCGGTTTCTAATCTCAGAATTTGTTGAGCAATACAGTAACCATACCAATAGAGATAAGATTGAAGTAATGCGGATAGTTCTAGTGTACGGTCTATTTCAATACCTATTTCTTCAGCGTAGTTTACTAATTCATCTTTCAGTACAGAACTAATTTTCCATATTTCATGATAAGTTAATGACTCATTCCAGTTATCAACTGCTAATTGCAAACGGTCGTCAATTTTTTCAATGTCTGAATATTGTTCGATGCATGTGAAGAGATGAAAACATGCATTATAAATTTCATCACATGGTAAAATTTGCGAGTCTCCGTGAGCATAATGAATGATATCCATAATTGCTTGTTTATTTGGGCAAGCATCTTTTACTGAGTAAAATTCTTGTCCATTAGTTCTGAATTTCTTTTCAAATATTAGGTCTGTGTTCATTGTCTATTTCCTTATTTAATCAAAAATTTTGTGGCATGTTGCTATGAGACGATTAGCAGATTTTAGTGTAATGCCGTAATATTCTGCGAATCGTTCTCTCGTCAAAAAATTATTAATCCAGTCATAGTACATAGCGACGGTTTTTTCGTGAGCTTTCATGTTATGTTTATTAAATAAAATTAAATTTCTTTGCTTCTTCTATTAATTGTTCCTCAGTGAATTGATTATATTTTGCTTTTGATTTGAGTCTTGAAAGTAATACTGAACGATTCGAGATTTCGTGATCTAGAGGTGTGAATACAATAGAGTGTGGTTGTGCATTACGCTGACACCTTAGAGCCCACACACTATTGGAGAGAGCCTTAATAAGTTTTTGTTTGTTCATATAATCCTTATTTGCGTTATTACTTCGTAACCTTGCCAGAAAATAGTCTATCGAACTATTTGATACACATCTTAACGAAATAATTTCGTGATACAAGACTTTTTATAAAAAATTTTCATTTTTAAGATCATTAGAACATAAAAACTAGTGAACTAAGCGGCGATTAGCTAGTAAATACGCGTGCTTACGCGCATTTGTTCAATATTGACAACATTATGAGCATTAGAGCAATCATTCTAATGCATCTCAACTATGCAAGATGATTAATTATTTTAAAAATTTTCATTCCCATGATGCAAATAGGTACTACAATGAGGACTCTCTTATTCCTCTCCTCGAATCTCCGCGCCTCGCATCGATCCCCCCATACGAATTATTATCGAACCTTGTAAGATTTTTTGTTACGATGTTGGTATGGAAGACGAACAAACCCCAGATATTGGGCAATTACTAGGTATGTTAGATAAGGTAGGAGCCTCTATAGGTGATGGGGATATACGCCCCGCAATTATAAAAAAAGGTACCCTCGACCTCGTACCTGTAACAGTAGACGAAACTTCGTCTGTAGAAGCTACAATCAAAGAAGACGTGCAGCACGCTAACAACGTACTCAAAGCCATGTATCAGGGCTGGGAGCACGTGAAGACTATCCAGGAACTCTGCGCTATGTCTTCGAATACGCTTAACGCCCTTACACATCGCCGCAAATTACTATTGCAACCGAGTTCATTCGCTGAGAAGTTTGCTAAACCTAAAGACTGGGGATTTGAGCCTCTCAAGTAATGACACTCCTAACCATCAACATGCCCGTATTCCCGTCTACTCCTGAGGTGGCTAAGCGTCGTTTCGAAGACCACTTCAACCTGACACGCTATCCATTATCCAAGTACCTAACCCTGGAAGACGCTATACTCCTGTATCCTAAGCATGGCCTTACGATGAAGATAATATGTTCAAGAAGGTTCTTCGCGTATCAATTGAACAACAGGGAGATATTGGTACATCCTGAAGGCCTGATTAAGCAGGTAGGTATTTACTATCGGCGTAAACTAAAAAGTAGTGTACAAAACTCTGAAGTTAACTAATAATGAAGTGACGGATTTAACTCTCGTGTACCTTAGTGTGTGACGTTCCTTTCTTGGCCCTGCTACTTTTCCAACAGAGTAGTGGGGTTTTTTCTTATATCAATTTCTTATTAGCATAACTCTCCACAGACGCAGTGAAGTTCATAGTTAAAGGTTTTTTCTTAACTGCTCCTGGAGTAAATGATGCATCACGAACATCATGACTTTGCACTTGCATCTGCGCAGCACGATGAGCAAAGTAAATCTTTTGCATCATAGGACTAGTTTCTATGTTAAATGTTTGCCCTATGTGAAAGCCGTAATTCACTTGAGCACATAAAAGCGTTAACGATGCGGCGTCCATCTCATCTGGACTCTTCGCCATAGCTTTCATGATAGTACCCATGCGACGTTTATAAAGCTTCTTGTCTTCAAGCTTTGGTTTCCTGTTACTACTCTTACCTTCTTCTACCACAACAAGCCTGTTAGTAAGTTGAATGATTGAACTATTATCCATTCCCTTAATCTGCTCATTCTCGATAAAGCCTCGAAAGTTAAACCATAAGTCATATGCATTTCGAATAACGCAACCTTCTTCCTCTGGGTTTGTAAGACCATGACCAAGCCTAGAGGTAATTACTTTTTTGGAAATGCCAGTATAATTCCTACCAATTCTTGCGGAATATCGAAGTCGTATCGTCTCGGCAAGCCCCCACCCTCTACCATTTGCGTCAATGAAAATGTCTTCTAATGGCACTCCCATTTCAGTAGCTAGGTCTATCACCTGGTCAGCAATCTGTAAGTCCACAGACTTTGCAATATTGGCTATAATGTTTAACCTGAATAGAAACTTGTCACCTCGGTAATCAAGAACCATACGACCTGTCATATCAACGCCAAGCATACCGCCTCTAAGTACACAACCATCCCCCCCGTTAGTGAATGCAGGGTCAAGACCTAACACAACGCGAAGAGGATACATGCCTGACCATTCAGCCAAGTCTTTAACCTTGTATCTTTCAATGAAATCAATACTGATGACGGTTTCGGAACTCGATGATGATTTCCAAAACCCAAGTACGAATCGATAAAATGATTCACTCTCCTTACCAAGATCAATCTCTTTACCCTTCAACTCTTCTTCAGTAATTAGGAATGTTGATAACAATTGTTTCTTGATAGGATCTGATTCATGAATAGCTGGAGAGTCATAACAACTAAAGAAGAGGCAGATGCCATTTCTTTGCGTAGTAAGCCAAGACGTATCCTGCATTGGATTTACCGACTGCCAACCGTTTTTGGGCGTAGACAAAGAGCCATGAAGGTCGTAACGCGACAAGCTGTTACCGATTGCCATACACTGGAACTTATCGGGTTTCGCTTCAAGGTTCGGAAAGGACTTAATTATACTGAGTGGCATGTCCGTCGCCTCATCGAGGATAAGGAGTATCATATCTGTGGGATGTCGTCCTATCCAACCAGCGATAGCGGACTCATCGTCACCCTTCTTAGCAGCGATAGCAAACATACCGTGGATGCTGTCTTTGATATTATCAAACCCCTGAGTCTTCTTGGTGTTGTAGAGGACTTTTGGATTGGGACTGCCTGTGTAAGTTACAGGGAGTCGAATAGCCACTTCTTTCAAGAATTTTTTGACGTAACCCCACACACGGGCGTCTAGACCTGAAAGTGTAGTGGAGGCCACAATAACCCCACGTTCTTCAGGATTGGCAAGGTAGAATATTAACCCTATTTTAGCGGCATCATAACTCTTAGTAGTGTTTGCACCCCCCGCATATGTTATATAGTTATAACCTTCACAGTGTGTTCTAAACCGTCTTTCTGTCCAGTAATTCCAGGAAGGTATTTCGTGAGGCCATAGAAGGTCATGAGCCGCCTTCATATGTAAAAATTTTCTTTCAGGATTTTTGTTTGTCCTGTAGAGTTTAAGATGTATGTTAAGAGGATGTGTTAAGGGAAATATTTCGTCTTCGACTTTAACGGTTTCCACACCTGCGTCATTTAAGGTTATGTGCCACCCTTCATTCTCTATAAGCTTATAAATATCAATCTCTATCATGTCCCCTGTTTCTTTTAGACGATTACTTCCTTACCTAGCTCCTCACAAGATTGCCTTTCAAGACCCAGATACTGGAAGGAAGTTTATAGGTAAGACAAAAGCCGAGCTCTTACAGAAGATTGTAACCTATAGAGCACAGAACGAGCTACCCGAAATCGAACACCTGAACCTAGTCCTAGAGAACTACTGGTGCCATTTACCTGAAAATAACGGGATATGTGAAGAAGGTAAGCTTGAAAGAAGCTTCATGGCGTACTTAAAAGGAGGTATTTCTCTGGTTAAGAACATGCTGTATCCTAAGTTCGCCTCTCAAGAGGAAGCAGAGCGTAGGGCAACTATATGTTCGACCTGTCCTCATAACCTGATACCTGGGGAAAACGCAGAAGAAAAATCTGCCTGGATGGAATGGAGTGACAATTTAGCTATCATGTCTATAGGTGAACGTAAAACAAGCCATGATGCAATCTTAGGTAATTGTGAGATATGTAGTTGCCCATTAAAGTCTAAAGTCTTTTGGGGTGGGAAGATTGAGTTACCGGAAGAGGAAGAACGTCAAACGATACCAGAGTGTTGGCAAAGACGTGAGAATCAGAAATAGATGGATAACATAGCAGACAACACTTCTAACCTATCCACGAGAGGCCAGATTACACGTCAGGCCGATGGTAAGTTAGAGCGCCCAAAAAACATATTCTCAACTGTTACTGCTGCAAAAACTCAGTACCTTTCAGCGCGTACTGCTCAGATTCCTCGTATAGCTTTGTGGTCTCAGATTGAGGGTTTGATTGCAGGTAACCCTCCTTACGACCCTACAGAATTACAAGAAAATGGACTTCAGCATATTACGAATTTTAATAACTTAGATGCCAGAAGCATGTACGAAAAGGCGTGCTTGTCTTACTGGAATTTAATATATGCAACCGAGCGTATTCCAAATATTAAGTTTAAAACAAATGACCCTCAAGCTCAGTCCGATGCAACCTCCATCTCGAATATACTATCAGAAGAATTTGATAAGACGTTAAAAGAGTGGCCAAATTTTCAAACCCTTTATAATACGCTTACTGCACAAATTGTTAAGTTTGGCATTTCTCCTGCTTATTGGTCTGATGAAAGAGACTGGCAATGGGATGTAATTGAGCTTCAACGTTTTTTCATTCAACAGCAAGCTCCTACTAATACGGCTAAGATTACTGTTGTTTTCATAGAGACTATTGTTACAGCTCAATACTTATATGAAATTTATAATGAGTTTAAGGATGATGAGGATTTTACGGGACCCTCAGGCGCACCTGAAGATGAAGCAAGAGAAAAAAAGAAAAAAGGATGTCCTTGGAACATCAAAACTCTCGCCTCTCTACTTCTCTGGTATGCAAATGCAAATGTAAAACCTGCAAGCCAGATTCGAGACATGATGGATTTTCAGCAGCGCCTAGAATCTGGTGATTTAATCTTAGACTCCCTATTTTCGGATAACTTTCGCATCGTATCAGCCTTAACCAAGGAGTACAGTGGAAAAATATCTCACTATATGTTCGACCGCTTTTTTGATAATGGCGAGTTTCTATTCTTTATTAATGAGCAATACGAAACTCTCGAACAGGCTCTTATTATTTTTACAGCTTCTCCTGGTGAATTTTACATTCATGCTAATCGTGGAGTGGGTCACAAGATCTTTGCGGGTAGTCAAGCAGTAATGCAGATTGATTGCTCTATTGTAGACATGGCAAAGTTCACGTCTACGCCGTTTCTTAAATCGATGAATACTGGCGGCAAAGAGTTTGATGCTATAAAAGTTACCCCAGGGGTCCCGACCCTTATAGGGCAATCCGACTTTGTTGAAACAAACTTTGGCGCCAACATTAAAGAGTTAATTGGTGCCTCACAGTATATGGTTCAGAAGATGAACTATAACGCAGCCAACTCCGGAGATGACCCATCAGCACCTGACTCGGATGTAGGTTCTCTATCCTCCGCGCAAGCACGTATGAAAAGCTTTAGAGAATTTGGAATACCTAAAAACAATATTCAGCATTTCTATACTTCATTTGATGGGGTAATTAAGAATACGTTCATTAAACTAATACACTCTAAATTAGGTTACCCTAACTTCGCTGCCGCAAAAGATTTTAAGGATAGATGTGTTGCTCGTGGAGTACCTGAGCAAATATTTGAAACTAAAGGTGTAAGTTCTTCTAAACTTCCTCCTCAGTTCGATGCTAGTGCTACTCGTGTTGCAGGAGATGGGTCAACCCTAGCAGTTCTTACAGGTCTTGAAGCTTGCCTTCCAATTGTGCCAAACTTCCCTCCTAAAGGAGTTAAGAACTTTACAACTCAGTGGGTTCGCGCAGCCATGGGACCCGAAGCTGTAGCAGAATTCTTAGATGATACTCCTGGAGTAGGAGATGAGATTTCACTTGTTGCAACTGAAAACGCTATTATGGAGTTAGGAAAAGCACCTATTGTGTCTCCTGCCAACGACCAGCAAACCCATATATCCGGCCACTTTGCACTTGCTAATAACATTGTAAATGAAGTTAAACAGCAGCAAATAACCCCAATAGATGCTGATAAACAATTTAGCCAAGTTATTCCACATATGGGACAACACTTAGCTATATATTCAAAAAGTATATTTGCTGAGAAGTTTATCAAACAGATTGATCCTGCTTGGAAAGAACTTGTTAAATTTGCAACGAATAATAAAGTTCAAGCTGGTAAACTTGTTGAAGCTCAAATTCGTCAACGTCAAAAAGATGCTGCCGCAACTCAGCAAGTTATGTCTGATGCACAGCGTAAGGATTTCGTTGCACAATCTGATGTTAAGCGTGATGATTATAAGGTTCAACAGCAAGTTGAGCGTGCTAAGGAAGCGAACGTTACTCGTGGCGAAGCCATGAAGACTAAGATTGAGAAAGATGCTGAAAATACACACCTTAAGATTGTATTAAAGCATGAAGCTGAAACTAGTGGAGGAAGTGGATACACAGACACACCTGAATATCCAGACCAAAACTCAGAGCTTGCAACAGAGTCTACTACTCAGTTACGTTCTACTTTAGACCACCTTTCAGGTAGTCGTCCTGCTGCATTTGATTTTGAAAATAAGCCAAACCCTAATTTCAATTTTAATGTATTAGGTGACCTTACGAATCCTTCAGTTAAGACGAACAAATGAGTAAACTATCCGAACTCCAAGGTAATAAAGCAGCAGTTACAAGTATTGAACGTGCAGTTCAGACTCTTAAAGATGTGGGCTTTATAGAGTTTATGCGTGAGCAAGCACGACCTATCATAGTGAATCAAGGCAAGGACATTACTATAATGGCTTCGCAAGCCTCTCATTCTGCAGGATATAACAATGCAGTCGATGACATGTTAAATTTTACATCTCGTTATATAATTAAATCTACTACGCCTAATGAGCTCATAGCTGATTATGGTGGAGTAGAAAGAGCTATAGAACGTGGGCATATATCACAGGAAGAAGCAGATGAGTACCGTAAACAACTCAGACTCCAAGGCAAGTAATATCGAGGCGCGTTTACCTGAAGGTAATACGCCTATGGATATTATTAATGGTATACTGGAAAGACCTTTAACTAAAAATATAGAGAGACCAAGTGATACACAAAATACCTCCAGCGAGTCCTCCACCTCCAACAAGGAGTCTATCCCTGCAAGAACAGAGGGAGATACAGGAGATGTTAAGCCGAGCACAGAAGTCGTTACACCAGAGAAGCGGGATGGAGGCTCTGGAGAAAGCATCGTGGAAGAAGTTGAAGATGACGACAAGAATTTGGTTAAGCTTCGTAAGGCTAAAACAGAAGCTTACAAATCTCTTAAAGATAGAGAAGAAGAGTTAGCAACTGCACGTAAAGAATTAGAAGCCTGGGAAAAAGGAGAGAAACTTTCTCCTGTGGTCTTAGAGAAAGAAAGTAGAATTAAGGAACTTGAAAAATTCCAAGCACTTCATGATTTAAAATCTACTCAAGAATACAGAAAGAAAGTCGTAGAGCCTCTTACAAATAATAGGTCGGCACTTCTTAAAAAAGCAACGGATTATGAAGTTGGCAATCCTGATGCACTTGTAAGTGCTATGGTCAATGAACGTGACCCTCGTAAACTTAATCGTTTGATTGAGGACCACTTTGACACGTTAGAAGGTTTGGAAGTTAAGAAGCTAGTTCAGGATACTCAATCTAAAATAGATTACGCAAAAGAGGTAGAACTTGAACCTGCTAAGCACCTTGAAGAGATGCAAGCGGAAGCTTATGAGAGCAATCGTCAAGCAGAGCTGAATAAAGTTAACTTGATGACAGAGCGTTCAAGGTCTGCGTGGACACGAGCACATGAAAAGATTGTGGCAGATGGTATGGCTACTGAACTTATACCTCGTGAAGATGACTCGGAGTATAACGACAAATTTGTAAAACCTTTAATGGCTAAAGCTGCTACTGAGTTTGGGCAATTTGTTACACGTCTTACAGGTAAACTTAAAGAGCCCTTGGACGATGAAGAAATGCTATATCTATCCAATATGACACAACTTGCCCATTCTGCAGCAGTCGCTCAGCAGACTAGGAATAATGCAGTTACTACATTGGAAGAGGTTTTAGCTAATACAACTAGGAAGAATGGATATTTGCGTCCTCCTGTAGGAAGTCAGATGTCTAGAGCTACTGCCCCTACTTCAACGGTTATCCCTGGTACAGATGCTAGTCGTGAGCAAACTATGGATGAACTATTGAAAGCAGGTAGGGCAAACGCTAGAAGATAACATCTTTACAACCTATAAGCTTTCGTACAAAATTAAACTTACGAAAGCCAAAAGCGTCAGTTTGGTTGTTTAGACTTTACAATAAAAGTCTTCCAGACTTTAAACATGAACAAAGTTCATGTTCGGGTGAAGCGTTCCGTTATAGCTAAGTTTGTAGAAAAAGTTGATTTGTATCGCCCATTTAATTTTGTGGGGCGCTACTTTAATTTTATTTTACAGTGACTTAGCCATGTCTCCAGATACAAATTGTCTGCTTACGCTTGACGAGGTACGTAGCACTTTTCTTGCTGCTCCTCCCGCAATTCTTAAAGAAATTCGTGACCTTACTCTTAGAACTCCCTCGTTTATGCGAGATGTTCCTGCAGTTCAAAACTGGGAGACGGGTAACGGAACAACCCAAACAGAGCTTATCTTCCGAGGAGAACTTCCTCCTACTGAGCGTGATTTTAACGCTTGGAGTAAGCAGCGTTCTAATACAGGTTGTGAACCTGTTCAAGGTCCTGGTTGCGGATATAACCTAACTAAGCTTGGTGGCTTTGGGTTTGACCAGAAAATCATAGAACTTATGAGTCGTGAGCTCGTTTCTGAAGTGTTCTGTATTAAGGACATTCAGACGACCGCACATTTTAAGATGGTGTTCTCTAAACTTGTAGAAAATCTGTTTCGTCAGATTGACTACATGAAAGAAGTGAACATTAACTTTAACTACCTAACTCAGCTTCTTAAGAAATTTGTTGTTGATTCAGGTGGACCTAAGTTCAACTCGGCAAACCCATATGTGTATCGAAATATCGGTACAGCACGTTTGTCTTCTCTAAATCCTCAGATACTTGAGTGGTTCTATGAGTGGATGAAGAAGATGGTAGACGTTGAGCCATATGATGTTGTGAATGGTTCCCCAATTTACGCATGTATCGCGGGAGCTCAGGTTCTATCTCATATGTACCGAGATGACCCACAGCTTCGTCAAGATATTAGGTTCTCAGGTTATTCAAATGACCTTATTACCAAATATAACTTCGTTAACACAATTCAAGGACAGTTCTTCCCTGTTACTTGGATGTGGCCACGACGTTTCAACATTAACGCAGCTCATGACCCAGTAGAAGTACTTCCAACTGTTCAGGGAATTCCTATGAACTATGGAACCTATACGGGTATCAATCCAAACTATGAAACAGCTACTCATGAAGAAGTAATTCTTTGTGGTAAGTCCCCTTTCAAACTTTGGACGATGCCTACGGAGACTTCTCTTGGTGAGAACACTTCGTTTGGTCCAGAGCCTACGTACTTTGAATACTTTAAGTTCATTAACCCAGAAACTCCACTCGATCCTCTTCGACGTGAAGGTTACTTTATTACTGCAGCTACAATTGCACTAAGTTCCCTACACTCAGAAGGTATGTTTGGTATTCTTGTTGAGAGACCTAGAGTGACAGCAATTGCTACGTTCTTGCCTGGACCTTCTTGTCCTCCAACTGACCCGACATGTGATAACTCAGTACCTGCGGTACTTTGTCCTTGTCCAATAATCCTTAGTGTTTCAGCTAACCCTGTTACGGCTAATGATTACTTCATTACTTTGTCAGGTACGACTGACGCAGTGGAAGATGACACGGTTCAGTTTGGGCTTGATACTGGTGGGTATATCACTGGAACAGTCGTTGCGGTTTCTAGTGACCAAACTTCACTTGAAGTTACGTTTACTGGAACTGTACCTAAGACTGCAGGATTTACGACTATCTTCTGCGACAATACTCTTGGTTGTTCGGCTTCTGTTGAACAATACCTGGTGGTTTGTACGGATGCTACTCGTTTGAGTCTTATCCTTAGCAACCCAATTAAAGCAGACACTGCTGCAGATGTAGTAACTGTATACTACGGCAATGGTACTTCAGTAAGTGCCACTGTTGTTAGTGTTGATATGGTTACGAACACTTGGGTAGTTGATATTGGTGGAACAGCCTTCTGTGACCAAGTAGATGGTGTTGTTAGTATCTGTGTACCAACAGCTACTGATTCAACCTGTCCTGCTTGTGGAACTGGGGTTGTTGTTACTCAGTGTACGACTTAGTAAGTCGACTGCGACTACAGGGAGCTTAGCTCCCTGTAGTTTTAAACCCTTCTGTTAGTAGATTTAATTGTGTCAGTACTCTCAGAATTACCTCCAAGAACTCCAATATGGGCCATAGGATTAGTAACAATAATAGTAGCGTTTACGTTTGGAGTTATAACTATCTACGCCTCTATTCGAAATGAAGTTCAGGATGTAATTAAGGAAAAGTCTTTGGCTACAACTGGTAGTTTGGATATACAAAAAAGCATGACCACTAGCATTTTAGGATTAGTTAGTAGCCAAGGAGACCAGATAGTAATGTTGTCTCAACAATTAAAAATAGCAGAAGTAGACATTGCACAATTAAAAGATGATTTAGGAACTTGTAAAGATAAACTTAAGTCTTGTAAGAAATTTTAAAGGAAATTATGAAATCACCATTTGATAGTGCAGCAGGATTTTGTGCAGACTTACTTCCTACAGCAGATAATCAATTCGATATAGGCTCCCCTACTAAACGTGTAAAGAATATTTATACTTCCGGCACTATCGTTACTGAGCCTATTCTTTTGAACAACAGTTACCTGGAGTCCAATAACGCAGCGGGTTCTGGAGTTATAGGGCTTATAAAAGCAGACGCTTCAAATAATACAGTTATCAATGCTATTACAGGTAAAGTTATTAACTTTGATATTAATGGCTCTGCAATTGGTAATGCATCTGCAACTGCTTTAACTTACCCAATTTATAAATTGTCAGATGGTTTTGATAAGAACTATTCTCTTGCAGCTTATGCATCTGGGACTGCTTATGCATTAACAGCTACTCCTGCAGCACTTGTGTTTGGGACTACTTCACCAAATTTGACCCTAGATAAAGCTGGAACCTATCTGCTTTCTGGAAGAATTAATCTTCAGTATGCAGGGGCTACATTTGCAGCGAATCAAACGGTAACTTTGAAACTTAGACGAACAAACAATACGGCCGCAGATTTGACGAATGGTACTACTACGGTAACTACTCGTATTATCACAACGATTACCGATGAGTTGGGGTCTATATCTCTACCACCTGTTCTTTATGCAGCAACTGCAGGTGATGTGATTTCTATTTTTGCAAGCGTTGCTGCAACTCCATCAGCAGGAGCTCTTAATGCTACTGATGCTTCTATTGTTGCTACTAGACTTTATGCTTAATAGGATTTGACGATGCCACGTCCAGATTGTGAACCTTGTTGTAACCCAACGGAAGCGGCTCGTTTACCTAGTTCGTATCGAGAAGCAGTAGTTCAACTTTTATGTGAGATACTAGCAGCCTCAGGAGGTGGAACTGATAGTGTAGTTTTACCTCAGGTAACTAAAGCTTTTGGAGCTATTACAGGTTCCTATGTAAGTTTGGGATTTCTGGATTCTACTTTTCGCTTGTCGCGTTTTTATATCAATAATACGACGGATGCTAATATTGAAGTATCTCTAGATGGAGGGGTTACTACTGCCTTCACAGCTCCTGCTAATACAGCAACATTTAGAGATTTAGGTAACTATACGGGGAGCGCTACTACAAGTGTGCAAATTAGGTATCAAGCAGCAACAGTACCTTCTATAGGCACTGCTTATTTTGATGGGTCTTATTAATATGAAATTATTAAAATTTCTACTTACTCTATGTTTATTGCCTACTTTTGCAGTGGCCCAAAGCTTTCCTGTTAAGAGAAATGATAACGCGACCACTACGATACAGAATACCAATTTACAACCTTCTGTATTATCTACTAATAGTAAAGGCCAGCTATTTACTCCTGTAGACCCTAGTTCGAACGTTTCCCCCTCTACTATTCCCTTGTCTTTAGCTACCACTATGGCAGGACCTCCTGTTGGTATGGTTGCGTGGGCAAGAGTTACATCGTCCACAACGGCAACTGGTGGTAGTACTACATCAATTACAGTTGCTTCACATACTGCTGCAGTAGGCGATCTCATTCAAATGATTACAGGTACGGCTGCAAATATTCAGGCTTGGTCTGATGTTACAGCAGTTACAGGAACTACCATCACTTTAGGTCATGCGCTTCCTTCTGCAGTTGCGAACAATGATACCTTTAGAATTTATAAACCTTCACCACTGCTTGCTACAGATGGGGTGAATACCTTAGGTAGTGCTCTTTTTGTAACTATTGATTCGAACTATGAAGCTACACGAGCACAAGGACTTCTAAAAAATCTTTCCACAGATTCTTGGGCGTCTGGTAATGCTGCGGTGATAGTAGGAGCTTATCGAGAAGCAATTCCTTCTACTACTGGTGTAGGAGCTACGGATGGCGCGTATTCAACTTTAAAGACTGATCCTAATGGCGCTATTTATACCCATGGTATCGCAGGTAGTTCTGGAGGATATAGTAAGTACTCCTTTGGTGCATTAGTAGGTACTGTGCAGACCGTGCAAGGTACTGCAACTAATATGGGAGGCTATGAGATACTAAATTCTGCAGCTACAATCTGTTATTTGCAAATGTTCGATGCTGCTACAGCTACTTCCATTACCCTTGGAACTACTGTGCCTGATCTATCCTTAGGCTTTCCTGCAGGAGCTGCTGCAAATATACCTGCCTCTAATCCAGGAATAGGGTTTACTAACGGCTTAAAGATTGCTGCTACGACAACTCGTGCTGGGTCTACGCCATGCGGAACTGGAATGGATGTTAATATTTTCTATAAGTAATGTGTTTAAAGAAAGTACTCTTATTCCTTTCCTTTTTACTGCTTCTGCCTCAGCTTGCACATGCTACTGATTCCGTAATTGTATTTGGAAGTTCAACTGTACCTTCTAGTACAGTTACGAATTACGCAGTTCCAGAAGGATTTCCGAATTGGTCAACAACCGAAACAGATCGGCATATGATAATGCCGACTGCGGGAACAGTTAAAAACCTATACGTAAAAACAACTACCGATCCCACTCCTGGTACTTACACATTTGCTATAATGAAAAATGGGGTGGCACAGACTCTTACCTGTGCTATTACGACAGGGTCTACGAGCTGCAATGATACTACGCATACGTTCACGGTTGCACAGGGAGATGCGATTTCCCTTCGTTCTATTCCCACAGCTTCAGCAGGTACGCTAAACGATATTCAAGTCTCTTTACTGATTTCTTCTACTGTAGCGGGTGAATCCCTCATATCAGGTGCAGCAACTACAGCAACGAACACAACAACACTTTATTTCGCTCCTCAAGGCATAAACGCGGGTAATGCTACCCAGGCGAATCGAGCAGTTGTAATGCCGAGCGCGGGTAATATTTCAGAGATGTGGGTTGACTTAAGTGTAGCTCCTGGTGGTGCTGATACTTATACCTTCACACTTGTTAAAGGTGGGTCGGATCAAACGCAGACGTGTACAGTCACGGGAGCTGCTGTAACCTGTAATGATACTGGACATTCCATCTCTGTTGCAGCAGGAGACTTAATTTCTATCAAGAGGGTGGCAAGTGCCACGGCTGCTGCGACTATAGCTAGATGGGGATTAAAATTCGTTCCTACGACTGATGGCGAGAGTGTTCAAACTGCATGGAGTAGTGGATCTGGAACGGCAGCTTCCACCACGTTTTTACCACCCGTGGCTAGTGGAGCGGCCTGGGCTGGCGCACCCGAATCAAACAAGTATGAAATAGGCCAGGCGTGTACCGTTAAGAATCTTTATCTAAACTATGCAACAGCACCAGGAGCTGCAAGAAACCGAGTACTTTCCGTTGTAGTTAATGGAACACCAAGTGCAGTAACTTGTACAGTGAGCGCGGCAGGGACGACATGTAACGATACAACTCATACTGCGAGCGTAACAGCCGGACAAACGCTAAGCTTACAAGATGCAGCAGATGCCTCGGTAACAGCCAGTATATTTAGAGGAAGCTTTGTAACTTTTATTGCTCCCCCCACCCCAACACCAACTCCCACAGCAACTCCTACGATTGTTAATCCATTGTTTGTACGTTCAGGTGGAGAAGGGGGGGCAGTTACTTCGACAGGTAGAACGTTCTCTTCAAACACAGCCCATGACCTTATGGCGTGTGGAGTATTCTTAGAAACCTCTACAGATGCGGTGACCTCTGTTGTGGATACTACCGGAAATAACTGGGTAGCCTCTCCTCTTGGACAATCATCTGGGATGGTAATTTACTATGCTAAAGACATTGCAGCATCTGGGTCAAACACTGTAACAGTTACCATTAACAATGCTCATAGAGTTGATACCCTTTGTTATGAGTATTCAGGTATAGAGCTTACTACACCTGTAGATGCATCAGCTCAAGGCTCCTTAACTACAAATTGTACTTCTGGTACACTTACAACTACGCAGACCGGAGATCTAATATTCGGGTTTTCTCAGCATAACGGAGGAAGTTGGTCTATAGGTTCTGGGTTTACAAGTCGTGGAACCTATATTTTTAATACTTGGAATAACGTAGAAGATAAGCAAGCTGGAGCTGCGGGAAACTACCCTGCAAGCTATACAAATGCCGCAACGTGTATAGTGCAAGCGGTAGCGTTTCAACCCCCTCTGCCAACACCTACCCCTACTCCTACACCTACGTTTACCTTTACACCAACTAATACGCCTACACCCACAAGCACTCCGACACCAACGCCTACTTCTGCGGGGTTTAGAGGATCATTATTATCTCTGGGCGTGGGAGGATAAAAATATTAATATGAATATAAGATGACACCAGTACCTCAGAAAGCTACTTATTGGTCCTACATGCTGGAGTGGGCGGGGTACCTTAATACCTGGTTTATTAATAACAATCACCCTGCAAATGATGGTGGTTTAGCTCAGACTTATTATGATGGGATGAATTGCGCCATTCGTCTCTATGACCAACTAGGAGTATTCAATCCTACTGTTAATAATTTTATAGTTGAGGGCTTTAATGCTTATACAACTTATTATGTAATTCCTAATAGTGGGTCTGTTCAGGGGTTTAGAAATTTTACAGATGGAGAACTTCAAGGTGTTTTAAGAGGTTTTATATTTGCTTCGCAATGTTTGAATGCTCTTAATCTTCAATTAGTTAATGGAGCATACGTTGCATCAGGAGATGTGAGTGATTCTCTTCTATCTAGAGAATGTGCCTATGCATTAGAGACTCATATAAATGCAGGACGAGCGGGTATTTCCTTATCTGGAGCTCAAATTGCAAGAAGAGAACAATTAAAGACTTGGGCACTTGGTCATATAGATCAATGGTGTGTTAGCTTTACAGCACCTTATTTTCGTCCTTTTATGGGGGCTATTACTGCTAAAGCTCTCATTGATTACTATACTTACATCTCAGCAGACGCAGCTATCGTTTCGCAACTAAAGATAATGGCAGACTACACATTTTCTGCTTGTTGGAAAGCAACCGCAGGAGCGTGGGGAGCTGGTCAATCTTTTCTTTATACAGACCGCACTGGATTCGACCCACAAGATGGATTCACACAACCCGATTTAAATATGTTAATCGTACCTACTTGGGGATGGTTATACTTTAAAGGTCAAGGTGGGGGTTATCGCTCTAATGGAGATTTAATCTTTCAAGGTGGGCTACCCGTATACTCAGGGGGTTTCTATGTGAGTGGAACGTATCTTGGGACTCAAAATGCAACTAATCCTGCAGGTAAGCAATATGACCAGCAGCTATATTGGGGACCTCGATATATAGAATGGGCAGAAGCTGCTGTTAGTGGAACTACATATACCTCAGCCATTGCGGGAGATTGGAATGTATCGGGGCATTGGTCTCCTGCAGGAATTCCTGGTCCTGGAGATAGAGTAATCATCTCTGCGTCTGCAGCAATAAGTGTATCAAATAGCGAAGTAATAGGGGATTCTCCTGCTGCAGGAACTCCCGTCATTACGGTTAATTCAGGAGCAACTTTAACTATTGCTACAGGCCAATCTATTACTTGTAGAGGAGATGTATTAATTCAAGGAACTGGAAGTATAGTTAATGCTGCGGGCTCTGGATTTACTTTTGATGCTTCGTTAGCAACCCCTGGTACCAAATATCAAGCTTCGATTGGTTCTACTCATAATAGTACCCCTTCTTGGTTAATGAATGGCTCCAGTGGAAGTCATGTAACCATTGGAAGCAATACTGCTGGAGGAAATGGTTGGTTTAATGATGGTTCTGGCCCTTGGTTACAGGCCGGGCTTATAACAGCAACTTATACGGATTTTACGAACATTGGAGATGATACCAATCCATCTATTCAAACTTCCCCAACTTCTGGAACTACTTTTAGTTTAACGCATTGTACGTTTAATAGATGTGGAAGAATTGATGGAACTTATAATGTCGGGGCAACTTGTACATATATATTAGATCATTGCGTATTCACTAATGGGCTTGATTCTGATGGTATTGATGTACGTATAAATGGTAACACTTCCAAGAGTGGCGGCAATCGTAAACTATACGATAATATCTTTAATGGAAGTTTACATTTCTATCCTGCAAGAAACTTTGATATTCAAAGAAATGGGTTCTTTGGCGTATTTGATACAACTGATGGTGATTGGACCACCTTTAAAAATAACTTTGTAAGGTATTCTACTACTTTTGGAGGACCTTTCAATGCTGCTGGAGACACTGATACTAACTATTTATATTTTGATGATCCTTCTTCTTATAATCCTCATTTTATACAACCGCTTTCTTATAGTAGAGACCAAGTTCATACAGGTAATATCTTTGATATGAACTGTGCTTCAGTTTCTCCTCCAATGGAAGGAGACGCCTTTACATTTGCAACCCCTTCAGGAGCCTGTGTAGCAACCATTACAAATAATATAATGTTAATGGGGCCTAATAATAAGACAGTAGCAACTCTTATTGACATGTTAGGAAATGCTAATACGGATGCTATTGTAGAGCATAATACCTGTTTCACAGGTACTCAGGGGGCTTCTATTGGTGAAACTTATGTAGGGCATACAGGTCAACTCCATAGTTTCAAATCTAATTTGATGTGGAATGTGAATGCTCTAGAAGGTTATAAACTTTATGTAGCTGCAGGGCAGACTGCAATTTCTAATTTAGTAACCTCTGCTAATGCGGATTACAATGGTGGATGGAACTTAGCTGTAGGTAATAATCTTAAGGGCTATAATAACCTTCTTTTTTCAAGTGGAAGTCCAGGTGCTCATGACGTAAATGGAGCTCCGAATTTTACGGACTATACTCGCAATCTCCGCTCTTGGGATGCTTCAAAAGGAGGTCCAGGTACAGATGCCTCTGCGTATGCTAGAATTCAAGCAGATACTACTATGATTTTGGATGTAATAACTTGGGTGAGTGGGGGATTCCATCCAACTAACATTATTTATCAAGGTACTGCTCATGATGGAGGAACTATCGGAGCAATGAGCTATCAAGGTCCTACTGTTACTGTTCATGATTTATCTTTATTAGGGGTGGGGTATTAATATGAATTGTTGCTATGCGTCTTATCGTCCTTGTGTGTCTTATTATCGTTGTGGTTACCCAAATGTCATCAAATTTTACCCATGTACGAATAGTTGTTACTCATACTATAATTGCTATGGTCAACAAATTTGGGGCTATTAAAACACTTTTATATTTAGTCAGGAGGCCCTATGGGTTGTGGTTGCGGTAATCCATGTTGCGGTGGATGTGGAGTTGATTCAAATACGCTCATTCAACGTCTTTGTAATTTAAACGTATCCAATCTTCGTGTTGTAACGGATTGCCTTACTGTAACTGTTGCAGGGTCTTGGGGAGAGATTGGGGATACCCTTCAGGTATTAAGGTGGTTTAACGCTGCAGAGGTCCCCCCAGTCTCTTTCACAAATTACTATATTAATACCAGAACTCGTTTGATGGTTACTGGTATTACAACTGATAACACATCTCCTTGCGCTTCAGGCGGGGGAGGAGGTGGCGGTGATTACACAAGTGGTACGGCGACTGTCGCACCTATAATTGCGGCAGGTTCAGGTACAGTTACTAGTGGGGCTAATCGAGTAACCGTTCAAAATGTTGGACCTGCTGCTGGAGTAGTTGCGGGGGTGGCTTTAGCAATTGGGCAATCAGTTGAATTTAACGCATTTAGTAATCCTGCTGTATCTATATATTATAGTCTTCCTGCAATCACCTATGATGGTACAGGAACTAGTTTATTTATAAATGTAGTTAGATGAACCAACTTAATTTAATTAGATACTTTGATAATGGGTTACTTACTCAAGGTATCTTATTAATTAATGATGCGTATTTTTGTGATACTTTGGAACTACCTTGGAAAGATAATGAGCATGAAATCTCCTGTATTCCAGCAGGTATGTATACTTTAAAACAAGCAAACCTACCTATAAATGGGGAATGCTACCAAATAGTAGATGTGCCTAATAGGTCGGATATTTTAATTCATAGTGCTAATTTAGTTTCGGAACTTAGAGGCTGCATAGCCCCTGGCATTAAATATGGCGTAGAAGTTTTATATAGTAAGGCACATTTAGCTCAACTTATAAATGTAGTAGGAAATGAAGCCTCTTTAGAGATACGAGGAATTTAAATTATGAGTTGCTCACGCTGCCAACAAAATAGTTGTTCTTGTCAGTCTAGTTGTCCTGATAACACTCCTTGTCGTATTGCAATATACACGCAAAATTCCTGGAATGTTCCTGTTGATGGTGGACAAGCAATCCTAAATACGCCCACACTTTGTAGCATTGGTATAGGTTCTTCTATCTGGAATGCGACGTATGGTTATTTTAAAGTAATTTCTTTTAACTCTATACTAAGTCAAATTGTAGTTGAAAATGACCATGCTTCAGGAAATGCAGCACCTGGTACTGCAGTTCCTGCGTATACTCAATTTGAGATAACCACTCCTCTAGAAATTGGGCCTGTAAAAGATTTCTCCTCCTTAATTACTTTCGGAGGAATTATATCTATGACTTATACGGTAGCTCCTCAAAACATATATGCAAAGTACGTAGAGCTAGGTTCTAATTTAATATGGTTCGTAGTGAGAGCCGTAGGAACTACTGCGGGAACTCCTTCTTATGGACTTACACATACCCTCCCTGTACCTGCTTTAAGTATGCTAGGTTTTGGAGCATTGAATGGGTTAATTTCTGGGCTGTCATCTAGTGACTTAGTTGTTAATGGTATACCAAGTCTGGCTTCTTCTACTGAATTACAAATATTCAATGGAGACTATTCTCCATTACAAATAGGGGCTAACAAGAGTTTAGTCACTGGAGGTATTTACATAAAAGCATGACATGTAATTGTGGTTCTCCAAATTGTAATGGTGGTTGCGGTCAATGTAATCCTGCAGGGCATCTTGTTCCTCAACCTTTTTATAAAGACGCAAAGGTCTGTAAACAGGACCATACTCAAAATATAATTGTTAATCAGTATGCTTTAGGACTTGAAGTTGCAAGTTCTTGGAATATTCCAGGATGCGGGGCATCTGCTAGTTTAAGTGTTCCTGGAACAACTTCAGCACCTATTGGAGCTTTCATTTGGAATAGAGCTTTTGGGTATTTTGAAATTGTAGGCTTCGATGCTAATACTCAAATTATATCTGTACAGAATCCCTGCATAGCGAATAATTTAGCTCCTGGTTCGCAAGTACCTTCATGCACAATTTTTACTATATCCCCTCCCCCTTGTTGCGCTGATATAGACCAAACGGGAGTATTTTTAAAGTATGACTTCACCGCACCTGCAGATGGTCAATGCACTGATATAACTTTAACTTCTGAGATAGGTCTTTCAACTAATAATCAAGTTGAGATTGGTTCCGGAATTTATAACCTATCTGCAATTAAAGCTAATAATGTAGTTACGATTTGTAATGATGGAAATGGTATTACTCCAGGGACTCCCGTAATCGCACAAAATGCAGCAGGTCAATATCAGTATCCAATTGGAATTATTTTCACTAATCCCTGTACTTTAGACCCTGTTACTCTTGGTACTGTTATTATTTGTGATGGTTCAGGGCAGTCCAAATTAACGGGCGCAAGTGTAGGTTCTCCTCTTGTATTATCTAACTTAGATGGCACCGCAGCTTATGATGATACCTTTCTTCCAGATATAGATGCCAATATTCAAAATGGTACAAGCCTTTGGGGAGGAATTTCTACAGGTTCTGCGAATGCTCAAGTAATTGCACCTTCTCCATTACCTCCTGCGTATGTTCCAGGCATAACGATAAGATTTCAAGCGGGATTCACCAATACAGGAGCAATGACCATACAATGGGGCGCTCTTGGAGTAATTAACGTTCAGAATGCTGATGGTAGCATGAATCCTGGGGATATACTTGCAGGAGGAGTGTATGTAATTACATATGTTGCTGCTGGTGTGTTTAGATTGGGTAATACTCAACCTTACCCCAATGATACTTGGGTTCCTACGTATACACCTCTAGGAGGTGGAACTTTTGGTGGCACTACTACTTATATAGCTAGTTATTTTGTGTCAGGTAAAAAGTGCGAAATTATTCTATCTGTAACGGGGACTATTGGAGGTACCGTTAATGCAATTAGAATAAACGCACCTTTAACTGCGGCGAATCCAATGGTAACAAGTGCTATGCGATTTTTAATAGACACCGAGGTAGATTTAGTAGGAGAAGCATTCTTTTTTGATGCCAACACTATTGAGGTATCTGCTCAACTATCTAATCTTACGGCTGGTGTGAATAGTCTTTATATTAATTTTAGTTACCTACTTCCTTAATGTGGCTGCAGCTCCTTTATATGATGGACAATCAGACTTCTCTGGAGGGCAGGATGCTTCACAAATACCTGCAAATGTAGGCCCCAATGCGTATTTTGCAGGTGTAAACGTAAGTTGTCAAAATGGGTGTCTTAATCCTCGTTGGGGGAAACAAGAGTTCCTTCTAGATTTTCAAATACCTACTACATTCAGATTACCTACAGGCCTTAGACGAGAATATCAGAGTATCTTTGAATCTTGTAAATATCAGGCTTTAATTCCTTACAATATTGCTGATGAGTACTATTTAATAGTTGTGATTTCAGGTGTAATTTTCTTAGTAAATCAATATACCCAAGTGGTTTCTGTCATAGAGATTGATGATGGTTCAAAGTTAGACGAATTACATCCTAGAATAAATTGGACCCCTGCAGGAAATTATTTAGTTATATTTGATTTTCCAGCTTATCCCGTAATCATAGAAGGCCTTACTGCGCGTAGGGCAGACCCTACAAAGTTTGAGATACCTGCTTCTGTTTTAGGATGTTATAACCAAAACAGAGTATTTATTTCTAATATAGGCAATGAGTTCACTGCTTCTGACCCTGCTGCTTATGGATTCCCTTTTGGTCCTATTAGTTTTACGCAGGTAACACAACCTGGAAGTGCTTTTTTCGGAGAAGTATTCCAGCTACCTACTGGTCATAATAATGACCCGATTACTGCTATGGGGTTTCTTCAAACTGTAGATACCTCTACAGGTATTGGTTCTCTTCTTGTGGGTACTCAAAAAGCTATATATTCATTTCTTACTCAAAATCCAAGAACTCAATGGGAAGCAGGGCAATTTGGGACCCTTTTTGTTCATGATGCAGGAATCGCGGGACAACGCGCCTTTTGTAACGTAAATTCAGATTTATTTTTTGTTTCTCCTGATGGACAACTTCGCTCGGTATCTATGAGTCGAGATGAGCAAGGTAAATGGTCTAAAGTCCCACTCTCACGAGAAGTTAAAAATTATATTAAGCTCTTTGATACTGAACTTAGTAAATATGCTTTTGTTGGTTATTTTCGAAATAAAATATTTACTTCAGCAAATCCTTATCAAGTAATGGCGCAAACTACAGACTATAAACCTGTATCCGATTATGTGTTTGGAGGATGTGTAGTATTAGAACTTGATAATATTTCAACACTTCTAAAAGATTCCCCCCCTGTATGGGCAGGACTTTGGACAGGAATTCGTCCAATGGATTTCGTCGTCAATGACGATAGATGCTTCATGATTGCAAAAGATGGTGGGGTTAATAAAATATATGAGGTTCGCCCAGACTTAACCTATGATTTAATTGGGCCAGAGCAAAAGATTAGAAAGATTAAATCTAAAGTCTATTGTAAAGAGTATGGGTTTGGCACGTATTCCGAAAATGGTAGCCCTGTATCAACGAACTTTTTTAATAAAACTTTAAATTCTATTGAACTTAATCTTTTCAATATTCAAGGCGAATTTGAAATTAACATAAAATACAGACCTTCTCATTCAATGAACTATCTTCAATGGACTAATTTTAAACACGTTGCTCCCTGGAGAAGTTGTAAGATACCAGAAGGATGTGCTTGGAATGGTTTAGTAGGGCATGAATTTAGAGAACTTAATTTAGGCGCTCCTACTGAACCTGGATGTGATCCTATAACTAGAGAAACATATGATACTGTTCGTAAAGTCCAGGTTCTGTTTGAAATCGAAGGTATTAATTGGGAACTACATGGATTTTTGATGCGTGCAACCTTACTAACTCAAAACGTAACTGAACCTGTATGTAAGCCTTATCCTATAGTAGAAATTTGTAATGATTGTATAAACGATTGGGGGATTCCAGATATATGTCAAGAGAACCAGCAGGTATAGTACTTGCACCTATTAAATATCTTGGGTTGGTTGATGGCCAATGTTTTACCAATATCACTGACTTTATTAAAACTTTGCAAGAAAACTTAGTTGCAGAAGTTCCCGATAACATCACAAATGTGCATGTTGGTAATATTCAGCCTAGTTCAACGGAACGCAATAGTGTTTGGTTTCGCGTTGATACTGGTGGGAAGTTCATTGGTATCTATATGTTTGATGGAGCCGTTTGGCAACAAGTGCTGGAAGCTCCTAATCAGGTAACATGGATGTTTGGAGACTCTAATAACTTACCTGCTGGATTCATTCTTGTGGATGGAGATAATCCCAACTTTGATTCGGGACAGGTAACTGCTATACAATCTATGTTTTATCCGACCCCAGGCACACCCCCATATAGCTATTTTGCAGTTACCTGGGTGGGATTTTAACCCCTTTTTAAGTGTTTAAATTTAATATAAACTTAGCTTAAGATCTTATTATAAGGAGACTATATGGCAAATGGCGTAGAAGAGTACAATGAAGCGGCTGCCCAAGCTCGTTTTGTAGCTGGATTTAAGGGTCCTTTTGTTCAGGATGCTAACAGGCCTGTGCCACTCATGTTTGTCGATGGCTATGGTCCAAATTTCGCTAAAATTAATGGCTCAGGCGAAATGGCCAAATCAATGCCAGTACTTGATTCCTGGGTTACCCGTAGACCTAATGGACAGTAATTTTATTTAATCGGAGATACTACAATGGCTGTTAATCTTTTGCCTCTTTGCCAGTCTGTACGCCCTGCTATGAGAGATGGCTATGGTGGAGCTAATGCTCACATCTACGTGCCATTTTTCGGTTATTGGTACGCAGACGGCGCTCAGCTTTCGTTCCCTAATGGTACTGTTGCACAGGCAACTAATCCAACAATCGCTGGAACATATAAGGACTTACCTTTTCATAAAGCTGCTGGAGTTTGTATTAGCCCAAACCCTAATGCATCTTATTTCAGCTAAGGTAAGTCATGGGCTGCTCAACATGTGGACAGAAGTACCCACACCTACGCAAGCCCGCGCAACCTAGTCAAAATAACTCCCCTGACGTTCTTAGACCTGTAAAGGAGAGAGCTATCAGGGGAGTTATTAAGAAGCCTCCTACACAACCTGCCCAGGTACCTGCTGATAAACAACCTTAACTCTCGTGATAACGCAAAGTGGCCATAACATTTGGAGAAGCAAAAAACAAAATTGCCCAGTTTGCGGGACGAGGTGGTAAATGCCCCACCAATATTGAAGTAGATGCGTTTGTTCGAGAAGTTCTAGATTACATGCTTATTTCTGGTGAATATGGGGGTCTTAGAACCTTTACTTTCACTGCTACGCAAGGACTTATAACAGTTCCTTATGAGCTCGATACTGTTCTTAAAGTAAAGATTGGGGAAGAAGTAGGGGAAGCTTGGAATCGCTGGTTTGAGTGGCGCTCAGGTTCTGATATTACTGGGTGTTTGCCTGGTAATTCTCTTTCGGAGGAGCCCAATTTAGCCCCAACTGTATATGATTTACCCTATGGAGGGGCTCATGTAGGTACTCTTGCCATCTGCGAAGAAGATGAAGAAGCTAATCTTATAGTTAAGGGATATGACCTTACAGGAAGAGAAGTTTATACGGTTCATAATAGCGAGCAAGTTGTTGGAGAATATCTTTCTATATCGTGTAATCAAATAAATTACTCTACTGTAAAGTTTGGTAGAATTACTGAAGTTTATAAAACTAAAACTAACGGATATGTTCAACTTCTTTGGACGAACCCTGATAATGGGGACAGAGGCTTTCTTTCTGATTACTCTCCACTAGAAGTAAAACCTCGCTATAGACGTTTTAAACTGAAAATTAAATGTGCTCCTTATGCACAAGTTCATGTATTAGGACGTATTCGATTAAAAGAATACTATGCAGATAATGACCTTATTCCTTTTGATAACTATTACACATTAGGAGTTGCGGCTAGGGCAGTTAATTCAAATTATAATGGCGATATCCAATCTTCTGCTGCACAAGATACCTTGATGACTAATTTAATCGAAAGAACTAATACCATTAAAAAATCTACAAATGGTCAGCCAATAGAAATGTCTCCTATTACAAGTGGAGGATCTATTTTAAATATAGTTCCCAACTCCTATAGAAGTATTAGAAAGATGTGGGGAGGATGGGGTAACTAATGAGTGCAGGATACCTATATAAACCCGCAACCTCAAAAGGGCCTGTAGTATTGGTTCCGTCTAGTGTTACAGATGTACCTACTATCACACTTAAAGATGGTACTGTAATTAAAGGAACTTTCGTAAATAATGTAGAAGGTAATAGGCAATATAAATTTCCAAGTTCGATTATTAATCAAACGGGACTTACATTAGGGGTTGGAAATGATAAAGCAACTCTGGGTTCAGGAGCTTCTGCATATCAAGGTCCTTCCTTATCGAGTTTAGCTCCTCGTGGTAAAGGCTCGGTAAGTGGGGCACCAGGTGCTGATACTTCTGGAATAGACCCTAAATATCAGCCTAGTCAAATTGGCTATGGAATGGCTCCTGCTGATATTGAAAAGCTATTTCCGAAGCCTACCCACATGAAAGAAACAAAGTTGGATTTTACTGATCCAACTGCGTACGCTAAAACTTTTCAAGACTACGTAAATACTTCTTTTACCAAAAATGTAGATGTCTCTAAAAATATTGCCTTAAGTGAGTTAAATACTGAACTTGAAGGGATGCAAGCGTTTGTCCCTGCTGCACAAGCTCTACAACAAAAAACAGTATCTGCAGATAATACCTTTAATCAAGAAGAGCGCACTAAACAGGTTAATTCTGTACTTGGTAAACAAGTTGAAAATTTAGATAAGCAAGCTGAAGATGCTGCTGTATATGCCTCAGGTCGGTTACCTGATTCTGAAATGGACAAGGCGCTTACTCTTAATGCAAGAGGAGCTGCGGCTGATAAAGCAAGTGTAGGTGGCTTTGGAGCATCTAGTTCAGTAGCACGAAAAACTTCAGATCTTTTAGATGCTAGTCAACGTTTAGATATTGCAAAATATGGAAACTCTCTTGTTTCTTCAAATGCTTCAGAAGAAGCTGCACTTAAACTAGCTCCGACAGAATATGCAAATGCAGGAAGCCAGATAAAAGTTACACCTGGGGAATCCGCAGGGGCTCGGCAAGCCACTACTTTAGCTGCATTAAATTCTTATGGGCTTTTACCTGTTCAATCGGGGCTGACTACTACAGTTCAACAAAAACAAGTTCAAGCTAATTTTACCAATGATGCTAGTAAAACTAATGCAAGTATTGATAATACGTTTGCATTAAGTAAATTTGGGTATCAAGCAAACTATGCAGGTGCTGTGGCAGGAGCTGCTCAAACAGATGTAAATACTCAAGTAGGTCTCGCTCAACAGCAGCAATATTTACAAACGATGCAAGGGTACCAAAATCAGTCTCAAACTACTGGATTAATTGGTGCCGGAATCTCAGGGGTTACTCAAGCAATTGGAAGTATTTTTGGTAAGTAAATGGTAGATTTTAGCTATGATGGATCATTAGGAAGTGGCCCCAATGTTGGGTCTGATATGACTATTCCTGATTTTGGAGTATCAGGAGGTAGTAGTACTCCTGGTCTTGGAGGAGATAGTTCAGGACTAACATTAGGTAATTCAGGAACTATTTTTGATTCGGGTAATTTCACCGCTGGCCAAAGTGGGTTACCTCAATGGGCTCAAGGCATTCTTCAAGGACTTAATATATTTGGTAAAGGAATGGCTAAGAGCTCTGGAAGTGGTGGAGTACCCCAGTTAGGTGCTGGAATGGTAGGATTTGACCAGAATAGATCTTTAGGAAGTGGTAGTTCAGGTGGAAGTAGTGGAGGAAGTTCATCTTCAGATGGAGGGGCATTGCATTCTCAAGATTGGGTTAAGTATGTTCAAATTGCAGCGCAAATTGCAGCTTTATTCGCGTAAACTATGAAAAATCAAGATTCCACAACTGATAACTGTACCTATAAAGTCACCGCAACAGACTTTAGGAATTTTGTTAATCTTTTACCTGCAAAGAAAGATTTACCACGTGTAGACTTTAAACAGATTTTTATTACTGCTAATACTACACTTTGCTCTAGCGGAATCTCTACTACTCTACGTCCTGGATTTAAATCTATTGGGCTTACATATCAAGGAAAGCCAATATTTGGAATGAATCAACTTATTGATTCTTCAGATGCTACCTTAGGCTCTCAAAAAATAAGAATTGCTTCTGACTTATTTAACCATCTTGGAGCATTTAGAAATTCTAAGGAAAAGAGGAAGTTTGATGAAATCGGAGACTACACTAATAATCAAACTTTGATTAAGACATTAGATTCTCTTTCTGAAAAGAATCTTCAAATACCTTTTATAAATGAACTATTAAGGTCGCTTTCTCAAACTCCTTTTAAGAATCTTACATGGGATACTGAAAACCAAAGAGCCCTCGAAACGGCCTTTAGTGCGTATATAACCTTTGCTGTATGGGATAGGTTCAGTGTAGCTCAAAAAGGTATGTGTTTATCTAATTTTGGTATAAATGCGTATAGATTTTCTAATGGAGATAGTTTTAAAACTCGTCAACTTATAGTTCCAAGCAAAGGCAATCCTGGTCTTAGATTAGAGGATGCATTCAATTATCTTCAAAAAGGAATTAATTCTTTTGCTCTTGTACGTCATTGGAGTGAGCTTAATCTTATTTATCAAGTAGGCGCAGGTAACGGAACAAGTGCAGGGGTTAGCTACTTTGTAAAAAGTTTGGGTATGTTAGGTGCGGGACTTAGAGGAGATTCTGTACAGGATATGACTCAAGGACTTATTGAATCTACTGGATACAAACCTGCCCCACAATTTGGAATGGGAGCAATTTATAATACTGCAAAAGGAGCTAATCCTCCTAAAGGTTATGTAATAGTTCATGCGGATGATAGAGGAACCCTCGCAATCCCACCTGCAAATAAATTATCAGCTATTGGGGCTTTAGTAGACGCAGTATTTATAGGAAATTCGGGAGGTAAGTCTTCTGTATCCGCATCTGCGTTTGGAATTTATGATAGCTGGGATAATGCATATGGCCCCAATCAATACAATGCTACGCTGGCTGGTTCTCAAATTGCTGCAGGTCTTGATGCTCTTATTAATAACAATCCTTTTATTTTGGGTGGGATAGTAACCGCGTTTACTTGTTACAATTGTGAGAAAAATGGTCAAAGTACAGTAGAGGACCAAAATGCATCTGTCAAAAGAATTTACCGTCGTATTGGTCTTGGTGGGACTGATTATACTATTACCCTTGCTAATGGAACGTCAGTAAAACTGATTAAGGAGTCTGAAGAGAAGTCAGATGATGACACTTACGGTAATGAAGTAGGTTTCTTAGCTACTCTTTGTGGTATTTCTCTTGCTCGTATCCTTGCGGGAGGTAAATCACCTGAGATAGATGCATGTGGTGAACAAATTGGGGATGCTGCAGCATCTAATGTTCGACCAGGTATATTAGACTCAGATAGTCTTGAAAGTTTGATAGTTAATTTTAAATCGATATTCGCGCAGTCTGGCATTAAGTCAAAATCTGATGCATTTCAATTAGCGAACCAAGCTTTTGCAGAACTTCGCCTGAATGACTCAGATACAACTTGTCTACATATAATGTTAAATATTATATATGATGACACTAATATTGATTTTGTATCTTCTCTTCTTAGTGGTCGACAACGTGGATATGACGCAATTGAAGCGACTAATGAAGAAATAAATACTATTCATGTTATTGGAACAGATGATAGTAATTTTGATAGTGAGTTTCCTTCAGTCGATACAACGTTAAAAAATCCAAAACCCATCAAGTCTAAAGAAGAGATGCAAGCTTCAAATAGACGTAAAGGGGAGCAGGAACAACAGGTAGTTCAGCAACAGCAGTCTCAAGAACAAGAACAGCCTCAAGAAGACATTGGTGAACAGCAGCCTGAAGCACCTCAAGAAGGAGCCGCAAATGGGTGACGGCTACAATATCTTTACTCAACCAACCGGCCCTAATATAGATGTGCGTCTCTTTGGAGATGCCGCGACTCGTGGTGCTCAGTTAGGTAAGGATATACCAAATCCTATTACTGCAGGGATTCAAGGGGTTCAAGAAGGTATTAAGAATTATCAAACTCAAAAGCTTAATGAACAAAAAATTGAGTCTAATCAAAATGAACTAGATAATGCAGATTTAACTACTGCTACGAAAGAAGAAGAATTAGCCGCACTTCAAGATAGAAATGACGCTAACGCAATTAAGTTAAAAAAAGATAAAGCTTTAGCAGAACTAGATACTTCGACTACTACTGCTAAACTTAGAAATGAAGGTGTAAAAGCTAATCAAGAAAGTTCTATTGCTACACAGCTCCAAGATTTAACTCAGAATTTTGATTCTTTAGACCCCACACGTCAAAGGGAATCAATTTTTGGCGGCAAAAGTGCTCAGCTTTGGGATGTTAGCCCCGATACTATGTACAACTTGGGTAAAAGTATTCCCAATTTAAATCCTCAAGACCAGCAAGAACTTGAATATAGAGGAGCAGACGCAAGAACTCGCGCTCAGTATGATAAACAAGCTTCTGAAAGTGCACAAGATTACAAAGATTCTCGTGATGTACTTATAGGGCAAGATACTACTGGAATAGTTAGCAAAATTGCTAACGATATGGGTAAACAACCTGAGTATGTATTCAAAAATTCTAAACTAGTTGATGCAGGACTGTATAAAACAGATGCTAATGGAAACGTAGAACTTGACCCAAATACTGGGCTTCCTGCAATGAATGCGATTAATGCAGGAGGAGCTCATACAGCAAAGTCTACTTTTGATATGCTGTATACAGACCCAACCATACCTGCAGGTACTCCTGGGTCAATGAAGGTTATTCAATCTGGATTTGATAAAGATTTTTCTAAAAATTTTAATGCTTTTCAAACCAATCTTTCTTTAGTTGATGGCACTCAAAAAAATGCAGCCGTTAACCAGCTTCGTCAGGAACATCAAAATGCCCTTAAACAGTTAAATCAAGGACAACAAACTGCAGGAGGTATTAGCACCCTAAATAAAACTAAGACTTCCAATACTGAAGCTACTCCGGCACCTAAGCCCCTCTATGCTGCGTTAGCTCAAGATACACTGGGACTTAATGAAAAGTTTGCTTCTGATATAGAACCTTCTCTTAAACAAATCAGTGATGTAGTGCAATCAGAAGTTAAAACTACTGGAAAACGTGCTGATGTAGGTAACATTATTCAAAAAAACACGCTACTTAATGTCTTAGGACAACAGGTTGCTAAAAACGACTTTGAGAACTCTCCTGCACTCCAAGCTAGTATCAGTCAATCAGATGTTGATAAGTATAATGAGTCTATTGGAGGAGTTTATGGGGGTGATAAAAATTCTCCTTATGTGCAGAAAATGATAGCTCCTTATAAGGTTAGTTCTCCTGCACAATTATATTATCGTAATAACCAAAAATCCTATGATGGTAAAGTAACTGATTACGTAAACCAACTTTCTGATATATATTATAGAAAGTTAAATGCCTCTATTATTCAAAAAAATTCTTTGAGTCAATTCGGGGCTAACTTAAAGTAAGCTCTTATGGCTGACGAGGCTATTGATAATCAAGATTCAGATGTAACCCCACCTGCACAGCCTGAAACTGCTAGTAAGAGAGACTTATCATTCACTCCAGATGATCCTGATATGATTCAGGCCTTTCATCTACAAGAAAACCCTAAAAATGTACCCTATGGTCCTACCACTCGTAGCGGGGAGCGTGCAAAAGGACCTATGCAGTTTATGCAAGCGACTTGGGATGCTGTAGCTGATAAAGGAGATGACATATTTGATGAAACTGCATCAAAGAAGAACTCTCAAAAGCTTTTAAACACCCTATATAATAAATATGGAACTATGGAGCTCGCTGCTGCTGCTTACAATGCAGGAGAACCTGTAATCGATAAGTATCGAGCTCAAACTAAAGACGGAACTTGGTCAGAAGTTAAAGATTTAATGGCGCAAAAAGGTTCCTATGAAGAAACTCAAAAGTATGTTCCTGGAGTGCTTGGAAAATATCAATCGATTAAAGACGGCTCTATTAAGTGGATCTCGCAACATCCTGAACACGCGCCAGCTACTGCAAGCGATTTTGCAGATGATGATGAGCCACAAAAAGTATCGGGTAACCTACAAGACTTTAAAACACAATTATCAGATATATTTGAAAGTCCTGGATTCCAAACAGGTTCAGCGACTGAACAAGTAAGAGCTTTAAATAGACTAGAACAAAGTGGAAAATGGACTCCAGAAGTTTATCCTTTTATAAAGACACAAGCTTCGCTTTTATGGCAAGGAGCTCAACCTGAGGAGTCACCTGATTTTAAAGAACTAGTAGGAACTCCTCCAGTTGTTCAAAATGGTCAGAATGTAGAAGAAGTATTAAATGCTTGGAAATATGATGCAAGTCATCGAGTAGTTCAAGAAGCTGGAGTGAAACCAGCGCTTTTAGGAAGCCAATTTGATGACTATGTAGATCAAGCTGCAAATGATGAAAAAGATGCTTATGCTCTTAGGAATAGAGGTGCAATATCGAATGTAGCGCATATTACAGGTGGCGTATTAGCTGCTGCAGGTGCAGGAGCAATGAGTACTATTACTACTCCAATAGCAGGAGCGGTACGACTTGCAAGCGGAGGTAATGAGACTCTTACAGCAAAAGCAGATGCAGTTCAAAAGATTCCCGAAGACTACTTAGGTTCTTCCTTTGACCATGGATTTTATGCAAAAGATGAGAATAATAGAATTATTCGTAATCCTGATGGTACTCCAAAAGCCACTTGGCAAGAAAATATTTCTCAAACCGTAGGAGCTATCCCTGCTCTTATTTCTGGTGCCGGAGCTGTAAAAGGGGTATTTGGTTTATCACAAGCCCAGATAGGTACAGGAATATTTACTACGAACGCTTTAAGTTCCGCTAATGGTTTATTCAAGCAAACTTTAGAAGAAACTGGAGATGTAAAGAAAGCCTACGCAGTATCTTTAGCTGCTATTCCTGAAGCTGCTGCAATGACATTGCCAGAACTTGGAGTACTTGGAGGACAGTTTAGACCAGCTCTACGTTCGTTGTCCTTATATGATAAAGGTCGGTTCATAGCACAGAGTATGGCTACAAATGCGGCTCGTATGGGGGCAGGAGGAGCTGCAGCTAACCTTGTACATCAAACTGCCGTAAATAAGGAGTTTTCAGGTACAGAACTCGCTGAATCCACGATAGCAAATGCTGTAGGAGGTGCTATCGGTGGAGGATTTTACGATTATTTTGGAGGCCAAAAAGCTTATAGGGAAGGGAAAGCTCAAGAGGTTCGGGATGAGGGGTTAAAAAATGTAGCTGCCGAGCACATGTCGGACTTTAGAAACTCCCTAGATTCCAAGAAAACTATATCTTTAGACACCAAATACTTTGACCAAAACGCACTAGATTTTAATGGTTTGCACGTTGAAAACTCAGCAAACGGCACCACAACACTCGCTAAAAATTTAGATGTAAATCCAGGACCTATAAATCCTGAAGAAACTGGAAGAATTGTAGAGCATATTAAGGCTCTCCCAACTCCCAATGATTTACCTGCAATTGATGAAAGACTTACCGCATTACATGATGCTAGTACTATAAGAGAATTAACTCCTGAAGAAGGTCAAGAAAAGGGCTTACTTACTCAAACAAAACTTGCGATGCAGCATCCTGATTACCTGCATGAAGTGCAACGTAATGAAAATGCACTTAGAGCAGTACTTGAACACCCAGAAGCACTGGACCATCTCACAAACAATGATATTCCAAATATCACGTATGACGCAGAAGATAGAAGTTGGAGAGATGTAGAAAGTGGTGAACGTGCCCCGTTTGCACGTGATTTATTAAATAAACCTGCATCTGAAAATAGGCCAGTATTTCAGGATTTATCTGATATTGAACATTTAAAAATAGTAGATGGCGATATTAATGAGATTGCCAAAAATAAACTTCAAGGTAACTTAGGAGCCCACACTTCTAAAAATGGCACTATATACATAAAAGCAGGACTTCCTCAGCCCGTTAAAACCGAATTGTATGCTCATGAGGTTGCTCACGGAATACAAGACAAATTACAGCTTCCTGAATACGTAAAAGAAGCCTTAAATACTGTTAGAGCAGATATAGAAGAGGAAGCTAAGGTAAGTACTGCAGATGAAATAGCTTCTAAAGCACTATTACCCAACGTGAAAGCTGCTGTAAAAATACCAGACCTGAAAGCTTCAAAATTATACCCTAAGAGTAAAGAAGCTCTCTGGGGAGCGCGTGAATTTATGGCTAACCAAGTTGCTGCGGTTATGCTAAAAAGAAGTGGTGCAGATATTGGGGATTATCATATAGTCCCTGAATTAGAGCAGCACTTAGAGCACGTAATTTTACCAGAGGTTAAAAATGCCCAATCTAGTAGTCCTACACGTCCCGCCGAGCAAATTAGTGCGCCAGAGGTTCAAGGAAATGAACCTGGAACAACTAATGAACAACCTGGTGTTCCAAAACAATCGGATATTAATAGCCAAGAACTCAAGCGACCAGCCTCCGAAACTGAAAACCCAGTTCAGTTTACCTCCGAGACTAAGAAGGAATTAGCCCTTCCTTATTCAACTGGAAGTGAAAGACCTGATATTGATTCTAGAACTGGAGATACTGCGGAAACTGCGTTTTCTAAAACGTTACGAGAAGCTGTTCCTGAAGCTTCTCCTGCAGATTACGATGTGCGTTCACGTGACATAGCTCACGAAAAGGCTCAAAAGTTAATATCAGACAAAGGTGTAGACTACATAATTAAAGAGTTATCGAATGAGCATAGTTTTTTATCGCGCACCCCAGAACGTGCCGCAATTGCTGACCAGTTACTTTTAAAAACTGATGCAGACTATCAGGCTAATCCTACTCCTGAAAATGCTGAAAAAACTTATCAAGCTGCTCAACTTAGAGCAAAAGCTCTTACGACAGCAGCCCAGACTCTTTCATTAGCTGCGCAGTTTCGAGGTGCCGATACCTTTGGTCAGTTTTATCTGACTCTTAAAAACATATTAAAAACTGCTGGCTTAGAGTCTGATTTTACAGACTATCAATTGGGAGAATTAAAAGGACGTTTTGATAAATTCAAAGCTGCTCCTGAAGGAAAAATTAAAGACAGCTTGGCTTTAGAATCGATTGAGCAAGGTATTAAGAATGTGAAGTTAACTCCTGCTCAATTTTTTAAACAATATTATAAAAATAACTTACTTTCAGGTCCATCTACTCTGGTTAGAGTAGCCACAGGTCATGGTCTTATGGGGCCTGTATTTACGGGACTTTCTCATCCCATTTATGGGGGTTTCATGGCTTGGAAAGTAATGGCAGATGCTTTACCACTAATAAAAGCGGAAAGTGCTTTAATATTTAAAGGTCAATCAATTGGTGAAGTAGACCACTTAGTATCTGGTCTACTAAGTACAGACCCAGTTAAATTAACTACTACAGAAAGAGCAGCGGAAGGCCTTCAAAAATTTTACGATAAATTTGGTAAGTTTGTTCCAAGAACTCTAAATGCAATTAGCAATGCGATGACTGAGTTATCCACTCGTGCAGGAATGACTCATGAGAAATTTCAAGAACTGAAAGCTCAGTACAAAGATAATCCTGAAGGGTTTACTACAGCCGTTTCTAAACTTTTAACTCCTAAAGAGTCTTTGGATAGAGCGTTAGCTCAGGCAAAGAATGAATCAGATAGTGGGAGATTGGGGCTTAATAAAAATCAACAAATGGTAAGAGCTTATGAAATATTGGATAATGAACGCTTTAATGAAGCTGATAAAGCTTATGGACAAGAATACGGAGATTCCGTTTCTCTTCGGGGACCTGTAGCAAACCTAGGAAATAAGTTAATTGATAATATTTTTAATAATGCAAAATGGAGCCAAACTCCTATATTAAAATTTGCAAAAGATACTGCATTTCCTTTTATAAATGCCCTTAATCATATCACTGATTTTTCTATGGATTTAGTACCAGGAAGCTTTCTGGTAAATCATGCTGATACTATTTTTGAGTACACACAGGCAAAGTTAAAAGGGGGTACTGAAGGAACTATTCCACCTTCTCTTACAGGACGTTCTGAGGCTTTACAAAATAGGTTAATAGCTGGGCAAATTATAGGTTCTACTATTACTGCAGGATTAATGCTTGCACTTAGAAGCGGAGAGATTCAAATAACAGGAGAGCCTGAGGTTGTACTTAATAAATCTGGTGGAAAGATAGGTGGAGAAGCTCGCACAGGAGCTAAAATTAGAGAGTTTGAACAGAAAGGTATCCCTGAACATAGTATTATTATCCCAAGTTTAGGTATATCTTTTAAGTATGACGATTTACCTGGTCTTAATTTACTAGCAGTGGGTATTCATAATGCTAATAAAGCTCTTGATAATGGTGAAGGAGCTATAGGAGCTGCAGCACAATTTTATAAAAATGCATTCCTCGCAGGTGTGCCCATTTGGGGTAATGGTTCTTTAAATAGACCTTATAAGGATTTTATTAAAACGATGGTCTCTCCTGAAAATGAAGGGGGAGGAGTAATCAATGCAGTTCAAAAGTTTGCAAAAAATGCTCAACAAGGTTTAATTCCTTTTTCTGGGTTACTTAAGAACGTTCAAAAAGCTTACGACAATCCAGAAGACAGTCATGGAGGACCTTTAACTAATGCATTTAAAAACGTTCCTGGCTTATCATCACTTTTAGGCAGCAACCCTTCTTTAGACCGATTTGGTCGACCTATTGAAAGAAGTTTTCTGGAGCATACACCTTTAAGTGCTGTCGTAGACACAAAGGCTACAGCGACAAGTCCCGTATGGGAGAAGCTAAATCAAAGAGGTCTTATTGTTCCTGAAATGAATGCAGGGATAAAATTTAACAAGGGGGATTTCTCTTCTCCTGCTGCACAAAATAATTTTACTACAAAACGTGCAGAAGATAGGCTAACAAAGGCTTATGCAAATACCTTTTCGCCTCAAGAATGGTACGACTTTAGAAAAGCAGTGGGACCATTTGTGGAGCGAGCTGCAAACCAAGTCGCATCTAGTAACATGCGTACAGAGGATGCGCAAAAGCTCTTAAATCAGCGTGTTAAAGATATAGAAACTCAAGCTAAGAAACGTTATATAGCGTCTGGCCGATTTGATTAGTATGTAACCGTTTCGCGTAAAGCGCGATACAGAGAGCATCTACTATTCCATCATCTTTTTTCTGCAAATTTAAATCAGGCCAATGCTTTTGAGCGAATCTAAGAGCTGCGGGTTTCGTATCTCCTGTCTTTACTTGCAGAGCTCCTCCAAGTATCTCTTTTTGCCAAATCTGAGGTCTGGTTAAGTGAGCTTCTAATCCCATGAGCTCTAGAGTTGCCAACCAACCTCCAAAGTTTGTGCAAAAGGTACAAGTAGAAACTGCCCCTTGTTTAACACCATGTTTAGCCATTGCGCCTACTTCTTCGAGAACTGGAAATACAAGTGAGTTACTAAAGGATAAAGCGTGTTGGTTTAGCAGATCAAGTAAGCGTCTAAAGGATACGAAACGTTCTGTTAATATAGGCTTTTCAAGTTTATTAATAAGTGCCCATCCACCTGTTTTCCCTGGGTCTATTCCTAAGTACAGCATTATCTATGAACTCGCCTAGCGTAAGAAGCTTCTGATTGATAAATAGGACCCTGAATAGTTAATATTTCAATGGTACTAACCCCAAGTCTATCTTGTTTAAAAAGTGCAAAATCATCTACATATTTTGTAAACTTTTTAACTTGCTGTCGTATCAAAATGGTTTGAGCTGCACTAAGTTCCAAATCTTCTGCCACATCGATGTACCTAAATCGATAATCTATTCGTTCCATATACTTAGAGTTGAACCAACTCATTGCATTTTTAAAGTCTAAATAGTTGCACGAAAAAAGATCCCTAAAGGATCTTTCTAAAATAGCTGCTAATAGACCTTTTTCAGGCATATAACACTTGTGGTCAACATCCACGTTGTATGTATTTATCATATCGTCCATAACAAAAAAGGGCAGATTTTCAACATCCTTTTGATGCGGAAAATTGCCCTTTTGTTCGAGAATTTTACTTTTTAATGAACACACCTGTAATCTGTGAATTAGCTTGGTATCTGGAGATAAACCCAAAAATATGCCCAATTAGAGAGACTACAAGAGGAGCAATAATGGTGTTTGCTTCTTCAGGAGTTAGGTGAGTTTTAGCTATAACGATAGCTGCAACTGAAACTATTCCCCCCACTAAGTTACTCCAAAGACCTTTACTAGCAACTGCAGCTTTACTATCCATTTAGATATCCTTTATTTGACTTTACGTTTTTTGGGTTTCTTCTTACCTAAATTTGGATGGTCTTTAATGGCTTTATCGGTCTTCTCTTTAGCCACTTTTAGAGAGTACCCAAGATTTTGTAAGTGACCTACAATTTTACCGTAGATTGCTTCTTTATTCTTAGGTACTGGCATTAGTACTTCCCTTTTTTTGCTTTCTTAACCTTTGCCTTAGCTTTGCCCTTCTTCTCCATCATCTCTTCTTTCTTTGAATCAACAACTTTTTTCTTCATTTTGGCTTTGGCCATACAAATACCTATAATTACAATTATTACGAGGATAAAGAACTAAATTCCTTTATATCCTGCTGCACTCACATATACCGTGGAACTTGCTGTGCCACAAGCAAAAAATATTGCGGTATTAGCAGAACCATGAATAGGAACTATGAAAGGAGGTAAATTAGAACCACCACCAAGAGGTGCAATTGTATACCAAATAGCAGCTCCACCACTCCCATCCTGTATAGTAACAAGAGAAGTTGAGGCTCCAGTATTTGAAACTGAGAGATTAGTTATATAGTTTTTAAGCCCTGCACCGGCAGCAGCTATCAAAGAATGAGTAGAAGTATCTGTACTGGACTGGTTACCAAATACCGCGTTTTCAGGATTGGAGTAGGGCTGGTTGATCTGTTTTTGGTCTAAGGTGGAAATAAAGTCAACTCTATCCCCTGCTGACACACCTGCGGGTAATGCTGCAACTGCCTTACCACCAATTTTTACAGGATTGCCACCATCTACTCCATCAGACGCAACGTTACCTTGAACTATTCCAGTACTCATATCAGCCACTTTATAAAGGTGTAAATTAAATAGTATAAACCTGCACCTAGTATATACAATAATGCTGTTATGCTATAGACCAAAAGTGAAGGTAAAGAGAGCACTCCTTTAACGCCTATTTTCAAAGACTGAAGGACTATTTCCCAAAAGGTAGGGGTATAAGTATAGATTCTTGTAACTCTTGAATGTGTCATAAGACCTCTTAAAGTTTATACATTATTCCTCCGGTATGATAGGTGCTTTTCCTGCTAAAATGTATGATCTCTGTTGGTCTGTGAACACTCTAGAATCTAGTATTAATTTCTCCCAATCAGGCCCTTTTCCATAGAATTCTAGAACCTCAACATAGTTAAGTAAGAACGGGCTTACGCCCAATTCTCTAGAAATCTTACCTACACTAGTTAACGGCACTTTCTTGGTTACGCGCTTCCACGCATTTAACATACTGTTTGATAATTTGAGCTGTCTCGCTAGTACATAGGAGCCTCCAAATTTCTTCCAAAGTACCTCTAAAACGCGTGCTTGCTGGGTGGGTGGATTTTTACGTTTCATATCTTCTTTCCTAAAAATTCTGTGTAATATTTCATATCTTGTCCTACCCATTCGAGTAGTTTTGAACCTGCAGGGTCCGAGGTATACCCTATGGGATTGTGGCCACTACCGATTCCAGGACGCCCAGGTAAGTTTTTCATTCCTATTGAAAGATGCTTGTTAACAAAAACCATAGAAGTTTTCTTGTACTTTTTACATAACTCCCAAAAGGTAATATCAAAAAATTTTTCACCTGAATGTAAAGCTTCTAAAAATATTGGAAGTATTTCTTTTCTAAACCCTGTGGCTGCTAATGAACAGTGTTCATAATTTTGCATTTCTTTATAAGATTTTGAAGTACAGTTGTAGTAACCTGAGTTACCCTCACCAACAATACTGAACATCTGTAAGAGATGAACATAAGATTCTAAATATGTTGGAGCTAGATAGTCATCATCTTCTATTGGGAAAACATATTCTGCTTTAGATTCTTGAATAACAGGTAAAGCAGCCATCCAATTAGTTCTTTGAGTGTTATAACCAGGCTTCCAGATAAGAGGAGCATTTATCTTTACTTGATTTAAAGTACATTGGGTTTCTCCGTTATCATCGTTTACAACCACCCAATTAATCTTATCTTTAGGGTATGTTTGGTTAACTATAAGTTTTTCACAAATAGCAAACGCTTTAGATCGCCATCCGGTCACTGTTACCAAGTCTATTAACGGGTATTCCACGGCCTACTCGCTATTGCTTTTTTAATTTGATTCGTAAAATTGAGCATTCCCCTATCCTCTCTTTTATTAAGGTCATGAGCAGGAAAATCTTTAACTACCTCTTTAGGAGTTCCACCATTAGCATCCCCACGGTCACACTTAGTTATGTATTCTTCATAGGATTTAGTGTGGTAATGATTTATACGAAGTGTACAGGCTTTATTAGGCACTAAAAGACCCTCATTTGTATGAGGTATTGCTTTACCTGTCGCATCGACCACTATAGCTTCTGGCTTAAAAATAAAGTAATGAGGATTTTTACCAACCATATTTATTGCACTAGGCTTTAAGATAGTTTTAGTGTGCTGATTATATTTATCATCTCTCAGCAAAAATCTTTCAGTTACCAACTTGCCCTTGTCTCTTTTTTTAAACCCCCCACTTCCAAATAGCATCCAATGAAGAACTACACCTGAAAAGCCCTTAAACTTCTCTAATCTTTCTTGCACGGTCATTGTGCCATTAGCGTTATATATAAATTCATCGGCATCTATAAAGGCGCACCACTCATCCTCAATATTAAAGGCTTTGACATTATTTAGAAACTCTTGATAAGCTTCCTGCTGTTTTCCTGTCCATTGACCCCAGGAGGTCACTATCTCTAATTCTTCATACCTATCGAGAATCTCTTGAGTGTCGTCAGTGGACCCATTATTAAAAATAAAGAAGTTGGAAACTCCCTGAAGTATATGGTATTCAATCCACTCCTCTAAATAAAAGCCCTCATCCTTTACAATTGCTACAATATTTAAAGGTACCATCAGTGTGCTTCTCCCCAATTAAATCCGGTCTTGATACTCACAAGCTTATTAACTCTATTTGAATTCATTACAGTCTTATAAGCCTCAATCATAGCTGTCTCTAAACAGATGGTAGCTATCTCTACCTGGTTTTCAGGAACTTCCGTAAGAATTTCATCATGTACACAAGCTATAAGTCGCCAATCAGGGCTTTTACATTTTTTGAAATTCACAATTGCTTGCAAAATTATCTCTGCAGCAGTTCCCTGAATAGGATGATTGAGAGCCATACCGTAATAGTTATTAGGATCTAATGCGCGAGTTTTACCCATATAAGTACTAGCTTTAAGACTTACTTCACAATTAGAAGTTTGCCTTATCTGCCATTCACGAAACACAGGGTAAGCTTGCCTATAACCTTCTATAAGTTCACGAGCTCTATCTTCTGTAATGTCTGAAAGGCCGTAATTTGTCTTAGCGTATTTAGAAAACTTCTTAGCTCCTAGGCCAAATTGACTACCCAGAAGTATCGCTTTTGCGTATTGGCGTTCTGTTTTTGTTATAGAGTCTACAGGTTTTCCAAGTATTAGGGCTGCTGTAATCAAATAAATATCTTGCCCATTTTCATACACCCTGAGCATTCCAGGGTCTTTTGAAACTTCCGCAGCTACTCTAACTTCTATTTGGGAAAAGTCAGCACATACATATTTGTAACCGCTCTCTGGTATATATAACTCACGGAACTCTTTTTCTCGTGGTTGATTCTGTATGTTAGGGTTTGAGCAGGAGAGGCGACCAGTACGGGCCCCTGCGATGTTATAATGCGGGTGGAGACGCCCTGTAGGTTCAAGGAGAATAGTAAGTAATTTTGTACCATAGGTAGAGAGTAGCTTTTCATACTTTTGATACCTTATGAATGGCTCAACTAATTCTAAATCACTAAATTCTAAGAATGTGTCAGCATCTGTTGCGAGTTTACCTGAAGGAGTTTTAGTCCAAACGGCTTTAATAGATGTAGGTAAGTTAGCTGTTAGCCACGCAGAGATTTTTGGTCCTGTAATAGTGGGCAGTTTGGTGTAATCTAAAACCCTTTGACGAGCTATAAGCATCTCTTTACGCCATTCGTTGATAAGGAGTTTGTGCTTTTCAACGTCTAACTTAATACCGTTTAACTCCATTTCAGATATTGGTTGAATGGAAGCTTTATAGAGGTCAAAAACTTTGTTAAGCTTACGTTTCGCAATCTCAGGTCCTAGTTTTTCTGCAATCTTAACTACACATATAGGGTCAAGAGCTGCATACTCTAATTGCTCGAAAGTTAAGTCTTCTTTACCCCAGTCAGAGTTTTGAAGCACTTTAAGTATATCCTCCTTAAAGAGCATTTTAGTAAGTGCTGCAAGACCTAATGGAATGGTGTCAGAATGATACTTTGCGTGCATTAAAAGGCGTGCAGCTATAAACGTACAGGATAGGTTACAATGCTCTATGCCTTGAGCCTTTAAGAATCCTAGGTCAAACAGCGCATTGTGAGCTATGAAACGTTTCGTTTCTAAAAACTTTTTAAATATATTGAAAGGAAGATGGCGCATATCAAAGAGATAGACCACGCCACCACTAAATATCTGAAGAAGTCTAATAGTACCGACAATGGGTGACAAACCAGGGGACTCATAATCCTCATACCCTGCTTTCGCACATGTTTCGGTGTCGAGTCCAATTAAACCGTCATCGTTATTTAATTCAACAAGTGCGAATAACGCGCCAAAAACTTCTTTAATATGCTGAACCTCATAAGATTTATCTAAAAACCTTACTTTAAATTCTTTAGCGTCCACTACACCTGCCCTTTACCTGAGGCAACTTTAGCGAAGTAGTTATCATAAAATTCTTGCTTAAAAGTAATTTCAAAATTTATATAAACTCCAGGTTCTTCAACTCCTTGGTCTACATAAAAAGCAGAGTAATCCATACATTCAATATCTTCTAACTTAACTCCTTTAAGTATAAAAGGCTTATCAAGTCGAATAGTTCTATTACTATTTCCTCGGTTAGGTGCGAATAGTTTTGTATCCATATAAATCTTTTAAAAATGCCTGGTCCATCATTATGGAACACATAATGTCCGGTCATCCAGCGCCCAGGCGCACCATCGAGTAAGAAGTTAATTAATACTTGCTATTGTCCATGGCCGATTAGTCATCTTACTCACTTTCTCTAGCTAGATATTTTATAAAACGTTTTCTAAACCTTCAGTGGCTTCTTCATCACTATCATCTAGTAAATCTGGTTCTGAATGTTGAGCAAGAAGTGAAGCACCTTCAACAACTCCTCCACCAATTCGAGTAAGGTCATCTGAAACAAACTGCACGTCATTTAGTTTATAACTAATACCATGCCCCGTAATAAGAGGAGTAATAACAAACTTTACTCGCATACCTCCCTGGAATTTAACAGCAGACATTGGTTCTGGTGTACCATCTGGGCTCATTTTATCAGACCAAGTATCAGGTTTTGCAGCATTTCTAGCTACTAGAACCCAGTTACCTGCGAAAAATGGGTATTTCTCAGGGTCATACATTTTTGCATTGTCGCCATCCTTAACACAGGCAGAACAAGCAATAGTAGCTGACCTATCCTCATTAAAATACTCAAGCATATCTTGAGTTTTTAAATCTAGATTACTCAAGAATGTTTTGTTCTTAGGGTCTGTTTTAGATAGTAAGAGTGTTGCTTCAAACCGAGGCTGCTGTGGTTTACCATCTTCTGCTGGTTTCGCATTTGTAACAGCCCTTGGAGTTACTAAGCTTGGCCAAACTAGGATGCCTGATGGGGTTACTTCTTTTTCTCCGAATACAGTCTTGAATTTTGGGTGTTTATAGTATTTTGATTTACTCATTTTCTGTTTTCTCTATATTTTCTATTAATAAAGTTGTCGATTCACTAAATGCAGGTCTTTTGTCATCAAGACCAACAAGCTTGAGTGATGGTACAGACTTTTCAGTTAAGGTGTCAAGAAATAGTTTCGCTTCTTTCTTACTCATTTGAGTAGATAAAATATCTGTAATTTCTGTAATACCTTTAAGCTTTATATTAGAAAATTCTACCATTGAGAGAGACGTTTTATCAGCTAATGCTTTAAATACATCCCCTTGCATTTCAGGCCATTTCCTACGACTCGTACCTTGCACCAATTTGGTTCCAGGAATTGGCTTATTTTGAAGTGCTCGACCAGTTGCGTACTCTCTACAGCTATCCACAAACTTCTTTATATCCTCACCATGAAGCACAATTTTACTTATCTCTGCGTCTGATACTTGCTCAGGAGTTGGCCATTCATTCTTAATGACTTCACCTTCACTAAGTAATCGTAATGAAGAGTTTTTAGACAAATTCTGCTTATAGGTTTTGCATATCGCTTGAGCTTTACACCACATGCACCAAGAACCCGCTTTAAAACTAGTTTTTTTGGTAACTAGAATATCATTCCCTGCTTTTATGAACTTTTGCTTACAAGTAGCTAACTGGGATGCTGTAAAGCGTGTCTCTTTATATGGGTCTTCTGCGTATACACGAGGCTGGTAAATCACTCCTCGGCAATAATCTAATGGTTTTCCTTTCTTAATAAGAGCTTCTTGCAGAGCTACAGCATAGTAGGCAAGTTGCGCGTTCTTTTCGGCTTGTACATTGTGAAAACCGTACTTAAAGTCGAAAACTACGCCAGCACGCTTACCTTTATCATCAATATAAACGCACCAGAAATCTAGGTACCCGAACATCTGGAGAGATAAATCAATAACTAACTTAGTTTCTATTCCATAAGCTTTATCGGTAATAGACTCTTCGAGTACTTTATCCCAGATAACTTGTACAGATTGTAAGACAATCTCACGCATCTCTCCTGATACACTATCGCAGGGTAAATAAGGAGTCCCTTTTGTTTTGTATTCCAGAAATGAGCGGAGGGTCTGTTCGAGCCCTTCATGTGCTTGCGTACCCTCCTCTGCAGCAGCCCCCGCAGCTTTTTCGGGCAAGGTCGCACATAGTGCCACTGACCCCGAGCAGTTTGCCCACCTATCTGCACTTGAGCCTCCGAGTAACGCATGTGGCCTTTCCTTATGTTGATTGTTCATTTGTATTTTTAGTTTCTAAAACTTTTCTAATATCGCCTAATATTCCAGCCCATTTATTGAGCTTATTTACAATTTTCTGCTTTTTTCTGTCAGTTTTTGCAGTTTCAAATTGTCTAATAAGTTCTTCTGTAGCAGCAGTTCCATAATCATATAGTTTTACAAGTTCGTTCATAATATGCCTGTAAGACAGTAATTAATTTCTAATCTAGATTCACCGTTAAAGTGAGGAAGCTTGTTACCTGGAAGGAGCTTCATATCTGTATTCATGATTGTTCTTATATCATCGCTATCAAATGCTCCCAAGATATGAGCGATATTGTGAACCATTATCTCTGTGCTTTGATGTATTCTGTCTTCTCTTAGAGCATTCACGCTTTCAGCATTACCAACTGCTACACCGTTTTGAGTGCATGAGTATCCTGAACCTCCTGATAAATAATATTGAACAGGAGGTTCCTCGTACATTGGAGGTAGAACTACATAGACAATACCGTTTTTATTTAAGTTGTTTCGCCTTATATAGTTAGCCCAAAACTCTAGCCTCTTGCCACGTTGTCTTATAAAGTGAAATTCAGGGTGTAAATCTTTAATCCTCCGTATAGGTTGTACTTGTAACTCAACACCTACTTCCCTGAACCTAGCTTTAGTAGTTCTCACCATATGTCGAGCTTCACTCGTGGTAATACTATGAGGTCCAACTACTAGCAAAATGGTGAGAACTATTTTAAGCATTTACGTCCTTCTTATCTTTGAATTCTCCGCACCATTCATCCATTCCTAGCCTTGGAAATTGTACGTCAGTACTTGAAACAACTATATCTGACTCATCTGCTGTGGTAGTTTCCGCAAATATAGTAGGTGGGTATCTACGACACTCCCCGAATACTGATTTACCGCCATAAGCTTCAAAGAACTTACAGTCTTTACACGCCGACACGTTTAATCTCCTGCTTTAAATACCAAATAGCTTTTTCCAGATCTTCAACTAGCTTTCCCTTTTCTCCAGCTCTCCAGATATACTTTACAGCATTGCCTAAATTGAAATTCATATGCTGAGTAACTTCAATACATTCAATTCCAGAAGGATGGTTTTTGTAATGTGAAGGATGATTGACATTATCTATATAGCATTCCCCATCAGATTTATGCCTTTCTATACAATCTTCAAGCGTACCTTGTAGGTATGGAATAAACTTCGCACAATCTGCACATAAAATTTTGAGGTCTTTTTCTTTTGGAATTCCTAAGACACGACAATATTTTTCATGCTCTTTCTTAGCATCATCTTCATGCATAAAAGTTGAAAACTCATAAGTTTCATTGCAAAACTTACATGTATTTCTTTTCATCACTCCACCTGCCTTATTACCCAAAAGTCTGAACTGATAGTTCCAAGAGCTGCAAATGGCATCCAGAAATACCCGCCTATACCCCATGAACTGCCCCAGGAGTTGCGAACTAAAAGTTGGTGTAAATCCATGTCATAGCCAACCGCAACAACTGCATGACCTCCAAGCACATTTGCACCATCTGAAGGTAGAGGCATAATCCCTGTTCTAGCTACTTCTTCTGTCTCAAAATTGCTATATACTGAAAATCCAAAAACTACTGGATAGCCATCAGACAGAGCAGTACACACTGAATGGTAATCAGCACCGACAGCAGCGTACTGAATAGCTTGACGTTTGAGACCTTCGACGTAACACTCTGGATCTGGTCTAGATGTAAACTTGCTAATGTCATAAGGCCAACAAGATTCTGTGCAGATACCATCTCTAGCAATAGTTTTGATTCCATCACGTATAAATGCTCCTGCATCAGATTGAGTGGTGCCTTCTATTAGGCGCTCGTTGTAGTAAACAAAAAGTCGGGAAAGAGATTCTATACTATCTTGTCTTAAAGGGTCTAAATTCCAATTTCTTTTAATTCTATCAATTTCATAAGCTGCGACAATTGCATTCGCGGTACAGCTTCCAAGCTCACCTTGGTCAAAAACTGGTGGGCAGTAAGGTCGTAGATCAACGGACTTTGGCAGCTCTATGATTGCTGATCGAAAACGTATGCTCATGTATGGAATATCCCTTTGATCGGGACGGTCTCTTAACCAGCCATAACGATGCTTTTTAGTAATCATATTAAAAATCCCTTCCAAAAGTTACTTCACCAAACTGAGTATTATTGTCTTGAGTTTTGTATTCTTTAGTTAAAGTGCAGTAAGTAAACCCTAACCGATACTTCTTATATTCAATTGCGATTCCAACTCTACCTTCTGCGACAAAAGTTTCTTTATTGACGGTAATAGAATCTCTAAAAGTATTCCCATCATAGAAAATATCTTGCAATACTAAGCGCCCGACAGGTTGAATAAACCCATATATTGACCACTTCTTACTATCGCTTAAATTTGAGGTAACTCTAGGAAAAAAAGGTTCTCCTGCATGTAAATCAACAGGTAAATTGTAGCCGACTCGCAACATCTGACCCAAATATCCTTGCGTAAATACGTTACCTAAGTTTGCTCCTCCTAAACTGATTAGATCTATATAAGAAGTAATTGGCACTCGGTAGCGTCTTTCAGCAGTTAATAGCAGCGCAGGTTCATCGTGTAGTTGCGTATCCCACCCTTTAGGATGTCCTTGACCTATTAAGTTATGAAAGCTGTCTTGAACTTGTTCACCATAAGCATGTGGACCGACAATTCCAGCATCAATTCCTAAAGTAGTTTGCTGATAATCAGAATCTATATAAGTTTTATTAAATCCTACAGATAACCACCCTGCATAACTGCGATCCCCAGGTAACGGTGCCGGTAAACTTTTATGACCAGGAGTGTACACGGTCTGTTGAATGTACTTTGAGTTACTACCTGTTTCATCATTTACTGTGTCTGAGAGTCTCCAACCTTCAGTATAATCTCTGTCGTTATTACGCAGAGTAAAGTAGTCATTGTCTTCCTGCAAAGCAAAATGATGTTCGGATGTACATCCGGTGCTGCATGAAAGAAGAACTGCAAGAGGAAGTAAGAGCTTTTTCATTCTAACTCCTTACCTATATCAGTAGGATGTGTGTATTTATAAACAAAAGGAATTTCTCTTCTATCACTCTTTTTTGGGTTTTCGATTTCTTCTCTTCCCATCTCAGCTCCAATAGCGAGAAGTTGAGGAGCAGCTTTTTTAATTCCGTCTTCAATCCACCATTTCAAAGACGTTGCGGAATATATCGCGAGTGGAGCGTCTTTCGTTTCAGAAATGGAAATATCCTTAGCTAATTTATCTATTTGTTCTTTAAGGTTCATCCCAGCTTCCTATTCCTAATCTTATAAAGTATCCAAGCTAGTGCAGCAGTTCCTAAAATTGCGAGTCCTGTGAACATTACTTATTCTCATTTTTATGGGTTACACTAAAATTAGGTACATCAAACCTAATTGTTATTGTAAAAAGACTGTCTTTATTAGACACATAGAAAAATCCAACGGTCATTACTGAAAGCCAAATCCAATAACCTATGCCCATCTTAATCTCCTAAACATCTCTTAATAGACTGCTTCGATTGCTCACTAAAGTTAGGTAATGTATAAGGAAGTTTATCGTTGATGTATCTATTAGCATCGCTATTCATAATGCTTATTGGGTAACTATCATCATGCTGTGCACCTAGCTGGTGACCAAGTTCATGCGCCATAACTTCTGTAGATTGCACCGACCTTAACTGTCCTTTGTTGTTTTTGTATTCAGCATTACCTATTGAAACTCCGTGGTAAGGATTACAAACACCATTAGACAACCCTGCTATCCACTGCTGCCCTTGGTCAATCATAGGAGGTAAAACTACATAGTAAACTGTACCGATATTGTGCCTACCTACCCATTTCTCCCATTGACGTAAACGTATGCGCTCTTGATTTAACTTCCTTAAATTTCCTGTGTTATCCTTAAGTGCAATAATTTTGTTTAGTTCTATCGAAACTCCAATTTCAGAGAATTTTTCTTTCGTTTGAGCAAACATCGCACGAGTAGCTCCCAGATTTACTGAATGTGGACCAATCGCAAGCACTATCGTGATAAGGATGAGATTCACTTTTTTTCCACAAAGTCAGGATGTTGATTCTTAATGTGTTGATGCAGATTCTCAAAGCTTCTGTTACAACAAGGGCATACTCCGTTAGCGACGCGTTTTTTAAGTTTAGTGTGAATACCTTTCTGAGCTGCTACCCGACGTTCAAGAGCTTTAGATTTTTCAATATACACTTCTTTTGTTCGCTTCTGTACTTCTAACTCTTCTTTGAGTTTTTGAACTTCTGTTTTTCCTGTGTAGCTTTGGCCATGTCCATTAGGACAATAAAAAGGTTTTTGATCCAGAAGCCGTCTTCTTCTAAAATCTTCCGGTATAGTAAAAGCTATTGCACAGTTGCAGCATATTTCTAGAACTTGTCTTCCAGTGTATGTAATTGTTGATCCTCTTTCTTGTCCTATCATTTCGGCCATACCATTAAAATGTTATCCTTAATCACTACTACACTTTCAAAATTCGTCTTCACTTTGGGTTTGCTTTCATACACAACTATCTCCACCTTTGGAGGAATAATAACTGTGATGTGAGACTCGCCTGAATCAGTTATTGGCACTTTACTTTTCCTTAAGTTTCACTTCAAAATCGTAGAGCGTATAACTACGAGGTGCAGGATCATTCCTAATCGCAATCACATCATTTTTATCAATACGTACCTGTGTATCTTTCACATTACAACGATCCGTTTCGGCAGGGTCTAGATAACATTTAGCTCTATCAACGCCATTCACAGTTAAAGTATATATTGCAGGTTGAGGAACAGGAGTTAACTTTACTATTATACTTCCATCATACTTAGTTGATGCCTCATACCCAATAAACAGTACTGAAATAAGAATTGCAAAGCAGATAAGAAATGTTTTCATACTAATTACCCCCGAAAAGCATACTCTTCCATCCCGCTAAAAAAGCATTAAAAGTAAACCAAGCTATAGGAAAGGCAATAAAGATAAAAATGCTTATCACTACTAACCCTAATACAAGATCCCAGTTACTCTCTTCAGTTTTCATTGACACCTCAACGTACACTCTTTGCCATTCACTTTACCTTTAAGAACGGGATCGAATCCGCAGTTGTTGCAAGGAACTACTAACTGACCACCTTGGTCACGTTTAAACATTGCACCGTGTCTCAAGCGTTCATCCACTTCAACGTTTGAAAGGTCTGAGTTATCGCTTTTCCAAGCTTCTCGTACTAGTTGGATTGGTCCTGGAGTTGAGTTAGGGGCTATATCAGCATGACGTATATTTGGCTGCTCTACTGGTTTGCTAGTAGACTGTCCAAAAATAGTAATCAAAATACCTCCAATCAATCCACCACCAAAAGCTATAAAATCAGTTACTTTCATTTTTTATCCTCATTTTTATAAAGTCTACATTGCCAAAAAGGGTCAAACATTACTAAAACATTTCCATTCTTTTCATTACTATACCAGTTATGAGCTTTGTCTATATGCCATTTATTCCCCGTAGTATCTTCTACAGAAACTATTTCGTCAATAACTTTCGGACAATCCGTTGAAACTTTTTCAGGTTTGGATGCCTCCATTAAATATATTCCAAATATAATGAAGAAGAAGTAATTTAATAATAAAACTTGGTTCTTCACACCTCCCCCTCGCTCTTTAGGTAGTCGTTGAAATCGTCATCATACATTTCAACCCAATAAGCACGCTCTTTTCCGCAATTATACCCCGCCTCAAAATCCCTCTTCCTCTGGGCGAGGTGTTTGGAGTCGGTGAAATATTCCACTTCTTCAATGCTACGATTCTCTTGAAACTTTGGCTCTACAAATGAAAGGCTTTTATTTTCCCAGAAAGGATGCCCAGGATAGTCTGTAACAATCCACGCTTTCATGATTCTTGCTCCAATTTATATTTATATGGAGGATAGATATTCGCTAATCCCCTTCCGGTTACTTCATCAAAAAAGTCATAAATGTATCCATTTACAATATTAGGCTTTGCTCGGTGATAAACATAATCTTTATCTGCAAAATCACAGACAATTACACCGTACTCTTCATAGATTTTGTATGGGCGCATTGCCTCAAATTCTTTTGCAGAAGCCTCGTATTCAGCTTTAGAAACACTCCTTCCGTTCAGAGTGTAAGAACTGCTTTCAGTAGAAAGTAGTAAGACAGTTAGAATAGGGATTAACAGCAATATTGCGTAGTTCATGATTCTTGCTCCGGTTTTAGCTCAATTTGCTTTTGACCCTCTTCTAAGCGAGAAGTTCTAAAAGCAACACCACCCTTCATCATCTCTCGATAAACATTTTCGTACGAAATTAACATTCTATCGATCACCATGTTATCTACCTCCCCATGGCAGAAAACTTTAAGTGTTATATCATTAGAAAAATCATCTCGAAGAGCCATTACTTCATCTACCCGTTTATCGCACTTCTCGCAGTGGATATATATCTGTTCAAGCGACGGGGTCCATCTTGGCTTTATTGCTTTCATCACTCCAGCTCCTTTAGTAGGTCGGTGATTGTGGGGTATTTATAAATAATATCATATGGATCGGGCACGATCTCATCAGCCTTCTCAAACCCGATGGTGAGGAGTTTTTTGGCGAACTGCATTTGTATATGATCTTCAGTTTGTGCATCAGCACAGAACTCCTCTTGCAGCTGATAATCCTTCCATGCTTGTTTTATCTGCTCTTTGAGTGTCATTTCTTTCTCCATTGGTTCGCCTCAGGACAAGTACTAAAATGCGATATGTACCCCTTAACATTAGGTAGAGATTGATCAGAATTCACGCTTACTACATGCCCCGTCTCAGTAACTAATTTATCCCCATTCTTACATTCATCGTGCAAAAAAACTTCGGGGTCGCAAGGCATATTCCTCCCATCTTTGGTTTTGATCCATTTAATTGGTTTCTCGCAGCTTCTACAAATGCTCATTCCAGCTCCTTCAAAATGTCGGTGGGGCGCATATATTTAAAATGTTCATATGGTCCACCAAGTATGTTAGTGCCTCTTTCCATCTCCCTCGCCATCTCCGTGATTATTGGGATTAAATCTTTAGCTGATTGTATATACCCACAAAAAGCTGCCATGGCTTCGCTGCTAGGTCCACCATATTTCTTGCTTGCAAAATCCCAAGCCATTGCCTCGACTTGTTGTTTTAGGGAGGTCATTTGGACCCCACGAGAACAGTCATGATTGAAGCTAGGTTGATGTCCTCAACTTCAATCGATAAGATTTGCGTCTTGCTGTCTTCATTCATTTCAAAATCTTTGTTCTCATAGGTCTCTTCGTAAATGGGATCCTTACCATATGATGTGTCTTTAAAACCTGAAGGCTTCTTGCTTAAGGTAAATTGCTTGGTAGTGATCCATTCGAGAGTGTCGATTCTGTTAATTTCTATTTTGTATTTGGTTGCGACTACTTTCTTCATATTCCTCCTGCTTAAAAAGTTGGTGATAGGTGAGATTGGCTACTCACTCAGGGCTGCTTACATTTCTAGCCAGTTACCGCCCCGCGCTAGCAAGCATTCGTGGAACGCCACGTCGCTATCACCTTATATTCTCCCAAGTCGGACCATGTGAAAACAAATTTGCGGTAACTAAAGGTTCCTCTTGGTCACAATGGGTTAATACTAATTTATAATTAGTACTACCAAAATCTTTCATACATCTTTCCCCAAGTCCGTTATCTAATGGTGCAAACCTAATCTCTCCCTGAAAGTCATGAGGTATATTTGTATTATCTTCAAAACTCATTTTAGAGTCCTCTCCAGGCAAGGGGCCACTACCATGCCTTGTTAAATAAGTTCGAGATACATAGTAAGTATCTATGTCTGTAATACCTACTTGTGACATTAAAAAGCGCACATTTTTCATGCCAGTATTTGAGCGTGTGAGATGTGGGAAATACTCTTTGTTATTTTGATCGAGTAAAAGCCCTTGAGCTCCTTCAAAAATAGGGTCTTTACATTGAGCTATGCCTAAAGGATTTATTATATTTGCGAATTCTTCACATCCCTTAATAAACGCTTCAATCATCTTTTCAGGATTACCAATCTCTTCTCCTGTACGAAACTTTGAATAATTACTGCAAATCTGTTCGAGCTTATTTTGTAAAGCCTTAGAGCCATTCCACAAATCAGCCATTGTAATCTTAAGCTCTGGAATATCAGAACGATTAATAGTCTCATTAATCCCCATACCGACAGAGCCGTGGCGCTCTTTACCGCGAGCTTGTTCAAGCTTTTGGTTAATCATCATGTCAGCGAAAGTTGTGACAAGACAATCAGGATGAGCATACACAGTAGGGTTTAAGCCCAATGTATGCAGCTCATCCAACTCTTTAAAAAACGCAATGGGGTTTACTAAAAAGAACTGTGATAGGTAAGTAGGTACACCACAAAATGCACCAGAACCAAAATGGTGAAACACGTGTCGTCTGCCGTCTGGTCTTACAACAGTGTGTCCAGCTTGCGCACCTCCGTTAAATCTTACAACAATACCAGCACCTTCAGTTTGACAAAGGTAATCAGTCATAAGACCCTTACCTTCATCCCCAAAGTT